>Ga0099826_10001900_pt1 | contig 13067 bp, 8 predicted proteins | sample Mtrugardesep15_FD_76830 | JGI IMG/M metagenome (GOLD analysis project Ga0099826, IMG submission 76830) | Root nodule microbial communities of legume samples collected from California, USA - M. trunc garden sep15 | ecosystem: Host-associated > Plants > Roots > Nodule | place: USA: California... | reverse complement strand
ATGAAAAGATTATGCTTGAATACTATCCCCCTTACCTCAATCTCCAAGAATCCTAGCCTTGGCCTCACTTTAGCTCCTAGAATCCTCAAACCCTTCTTGCTCTTCAAGCTTCTTTCTCTTCTAACCCTTTTTCTCCCCTTTCTCTAGCTTTTCTCTCTCTACCTCTTTCTCGTGTTGTGAAAATGAATGCTCTAACCCTAGTTTTCTCTTAAGACATGGGTTATATAGACACACCACTAATGGGCCTAACTCTCAAAATGTTTTATGGTTTCAAAGCTCTAATTAATCTAATCCACAAGTTTCTACTCTCTTACGGTAAAAATAACGAGTAAACATCGGCTTTTAATTAATTACCACAACCCACTAACAACTTAATAAAATAAATGGTTCTCACTTAAAACACTAAAAATAAACCTTCAAACCAAAATTACTAAATTACCCTTGCTCACCAAAAGACCAAAATACCCTTCTAACACGAAAACCTAAGAAATTACACCCAAGGATAAATAATCACACACAAACACATAAAAACACATATTAAACAAATAAAAATAAAATCAAGCGAAAAATGTGTTGTTACAGATAGCGCCTGGGCAAAGGTTTTGGGTTGTGTTTGAAGTGTTTGGGAAGATTTGTTGTTGGTATCCACCGCTTTTGTGTTAAATTTTTGAGCAGACAAAGTAGTATTGGGTTGGTTTTTGCTGGTTTCACCTAAAGGGTTAGGTTTAGGTTTATCTGGGCTCATATTAGGGTTCGATTTTGAATGATCAGGTTGTGGATCTACGTCCGGGAGGCAGCGCCAAGGAATAATAAAAGATTGCATGATGATTTGGGGAAGAAAAAGCTAAGTCGGCTATGGAGGGAAGGTTACTTTATGGTGAAGCAAAGGTTGAAGGTAGAAGGTGGTAAACAGTAAACTGATCGCCACTCTCTGTCGCTCATCTCTCTCCACTTGAACTTTCAATTTGCAGAAACATAATACTCGAAAATGGGTAAAGAGAATATTAGCATAAGAAAGGCAATCACTACAACAAAAGATAGATAAAAGAGTAAAGATTTACCTTTTGAAGAGCAAAGAGGCAAGTATGAAAATTTTCTTTCTTTCATTTGATTATTACTGTTATTAACTCACTCACACTCTCTTTTTTTTTAATTTCAAACTTTCTCTCTATTTCTTTTCTGTTTTTTTCCCTCCCTTATTCTATGAAAGAACATCCCTATTTATAGGTTAAATTTGACCAAAGGAAATTGAAATGAATGGCCCTCCTCTCTTATCAAAGTTATTTCAAACTAACTTTATCACAACCGTTTGTTTGTGCACTCTAGAGGTGGCAATAAGATGCATTGAAGATAATATAGCAACTTGCAAGAAATTTACGTGGATGGACATGAATTGAGGAACATTTGTTACTGCTCACTTCTCTTATTTCTTTTTGGTTCCATACTTCATGATACAAATTTACAAGTTGTTTGTACTAAACGTGACGCAAGAAGAAAGTCATATCCGCTGCACCAAAGTCAAGTAAAATAGGAGTTTATATCTTGTGTGCAGACATGTAATTTTTTCTCAATATAGCACCAGTGCACAAAATATGAAGAGAAAATGTGTTGTTATAATTTATTTTATTTTTTTATATTGAAGTGAATAATTGAAATAAAGACATATTTGTTAGTTTTTTATGAGGAAATGAGCAAGGACGGCAAAAAATGATAAAATTAAAACTATTTCATTTTTTTTTAAAAAAAAAAAAAAAATTGTTCAGACAAAATTGAGTACTACAGGCACAAGGGGAGAAAATGTGATATAAGGGGGAGAAAATGTGCAAGGACTATTGCCTTTAGTTTTTATGAATGACATTGGCAATGGCCAAAATATGTACTTAATAATAATATAGGTATATATAACGGTGAGAGGATGAAGATTCTCCAAGATCAAATAGGCACTTCTTGAACACACAGATGTACGCATATAGGCACTTCTTGGACACACAGATGTACACATATATGTGTATATTACTAATAGGCACTCCAAGATCCAATATGTGTGGTGTATACACATCAATGAGAGGATGAAGATTCTTCGAGATCCAATAGGCACTTCTATTGTGTTGAAGATTTAGATCTATTGTAAATTAATAAAATGCAAATATAAGTTAATAAAATATTTTCTTTGCTCCTAGAGGAGCAAGTATTTGTTATTAATGAATGGATAATGTTAACCAGTGCTCCAGAACACTCGTTAAGGAATCAAATATAGTAATATAACATTAAAACTTGTACAATCAATTCATTAAATGTCTAAAAAGTATTATTTTTAATTTAAAAAAAAAATTATGGTTTCTTTAACCGGTATCCCCGAGGCATTGATTAACATGACCCGAATAAGAGAGAAAAGAGAGACATATGATGAAAAATGTGTGTTTAAAAAGCACTATTGAAGGTTTATTATATAGGACTCCAATAGTTTAGACTAAGATAGGATATATTTACAGAAGGAATATCCTAACTAATTAGCATTTGGGTGATATAGAATTGGTAACATTGACCAATCACAATGTCACAATCCTTGTGAAAGAGAGAAAAAAGCCACGTGTAGCATTATGGTTGACCAATGTCATCAATGTCATGGCTTTTTTTTTCTCTCTTTCACAAGGATTGTGACATTGTGATTGATCAATGTCACCAATTCTATGTCACTCAAGTGCTACCCCTTAGAGAGTAGGCTAAAATGCATTTATACGTAAATATAATTATTTACTATTTATTTAAATATCAACGCTCCCCATCAAGATGGAGCGTATAAGTCAAATGCGCCAAGCTTTCCCACATATATAACTCATTCTAGTACCTCGCAGAGATTTTATAAAAACAAATAAGTCGCGTGTTACTAGTGCTATGGCCCTATATTATGCCTTCGCGCTTGATCTTGCAACTACATTTTGTTTCTTACACTTCCAAGATATCAGGTTTCCTATAACAAGTACACAATACCCACAAGTAAATCATCTATCAATGGATGAACCTGTCCAGTCAATATCTGAGTAACCAACTAGCTGAGTATGTCTTTTATCCTCATAAATGAGGCATTTTCCTGGAGCACCGTTGATTTATTTTTGATTCATAATTAAAGCATTCATGTGTTCTTGGCAGGGAGAATTTAAGAATTAGTTTATGACACTAACTGCAAAGGAAACGTCTGGAGTAGTGGCTGTGAGATAATTCAATTTTCCAACCAATCTCATATCTTCCCCTAATTAGGTAGAAGTTTGACATTTGAATCCATAGGAGTATCAACTAACTTAGCATTCAATACCCAGAAAGTAACGAAGGTTACCAAGGTCGTTAGTCTTAAACTCATTAGAAAGTTGTTGTCTTAGCTGGAGTATTCCATGTTGATCACAACCAGTTATGACCATATTATCTATATAAACAATAAGATAAATTCACCCTTGAGTTAAGTGACGATAAAAAGAAAAGGAATTATACCAAACTATTCCACTATTGTGCTGAATCTTTCAAACCAAGCTCAAGGAGATAATTTAAGACCATAAGGGGATCTGTGCAACCGACAAATCAAGGTAGATGACTCCCCCAGAGCAACAAACCGAGGTGGTTATTCCATATGTACTTCTTCAACATCATCATGCAAAAAGGTGTTTTTAATGTCAAGTTGATGGAGAGGTCAACGACAAATAGTTGCATTATAGAAAGAGTTTAACATATGCCATTTTTGCGACTGAATTTATCACTATAATCTAACCCAAAAATTTGAGTATATCCTTGGCCACTAAGCGAGCCTTAAATCAATCATTTTTTCCATCAGGGCTAACTTTCACAGTATAATGCCAACGACAACCTACTACCAACATTTTCTTTATGATGGTAACTTGGTTGGATTGGCTTATTTGAACTTATCCGGTGAAATTTTGTCAGACTATTAGGGAGATCTTATAAAGGCTAGATCTTATAAAAGCTGTTAATGACATTTCCTTATGCTTTTTCAACTTATTTGCATAAGTTCTACAAAATGGCTTATAAAAACAGCTTAAAACATATACAAAAACAATTGAACTTTAATTTGTTTTTGCTATAGAAATAGCTTATGAAAGCTTATACATATGCACTTATCATGATAAGCACTTATGTTATAAGCTGCAAATAAGTTGTGTATCCAAAGAGGGCCTTAATGTTAATAATTTAAAAGGAAAAACATGAGAATACTTTCTATTTATTGATCTCTCGAAAACAGGATAATACTTGCAGCTAAAAAGGATAGATCTCTACAAAACATTGATAAAACGTATTGAAAGAACAATATACCTGGAGAAGCAAACATATCAAATCAATATCAATATTACAACACAGATAAAACACGCTTTAACGAGACTAGCTACTATAAACTATATTTCACCAAAAAACTCATACTATAACTATTAGTTGGAACACAAATAACATTTTACTTCGAGATTGTCGGTGCATTATTCTCAACATTAAACCTAAATAAAACGTTCACTCTAATTTAATCTCTAAGCATGTAAAACCTGTCAATTTAATCCTGTAAAGATAAGATCATTCATCAATTTAATCTCTTCAAAATCTTAATAGTAAATACTAAAGTGATAGATTTTATATATTTTAGGGACTTTTTACTTAGTATATTCATATACTTCAGAGACTAAATAAATTGATAGTCCATACATTAAACATCAAATTTCTTAGAAACATGGAACAAAAGAAATGGAAAAGGGATTTGCCATGACTACATCTATTAAAAGACAACATGCATTTGATGCAATGACCAGAACTTGCACAATAAAGCAATCTTGCGCATAAAACGATGAAGAAATACTGCTGCCCCATAAATCAATTGAATCAGTTTCCCAAGTAACACCTAACATTATTACAACAGAACATAGATTGTGCTATTTCAAACAATGATTATTATTCATAGACTACTAAAAAAAGCATTTATCCTACAAATGGAAACCTAGTGTAGTTGTTAAGAGATCATCTTGATGTTAACAGATCCTAACGAATGATAAACTAAATAACTTTTTATTACCATGCTGTATATTGACCGTCTCAGCATCCCACATCAACACCATTCTGCTGTTGTTACAGATATTGAATCAAAACCTCAATATTTTTAAAACATAACTCGTGCAGGTACCACAATACACTTAATTACTGAGAAAAACATGCAGGTACCACAGTACACTTGGTTACTAAAAAAAAAACTTTTAACATCAGTTTTAAAGATATTGAATCAAAACCTCAATATTTTTAAAACATAACTCGTGCAGGTACCACAATACACTTAATTACTGAGAAAAACATGCAGGTACCACAGTACACTTGGTTACTAAAAGAAAAACTTTTAACATCAGTAAATAAAGCTATTGACAAAAATACAAACATTCCATCAGAACAGACCATAACCCCTAGAAGGAATTCAAAGTACTATCTCCACTCAAGGACAAGATAAAACGAAGTAGAGAAAGTTACAGCTCAACAGCACCTTTTGGAAATACCAAACAAATAAGCAATTATCATACCCAACTTCACATCTCCACACTTTAAAGGATGATTCCAAATATAGCAACTTGCTGACATCTGCATTTTGAACTAAAAGGAGTATTGTTTCTTGATGCACAAAGGAAAATGAGATAAGCTCGGACTTGTCAGTTGTCACATTTCAGTTGCGAACTTACACTAATAAAAAATTCAACAGGTGCGTATGGAGGAGTGTTGAGAAAGTAAACACACTACCGTTGGGTGCATATATCAGAAATATTGTATTCACAAAACTTTGAATTGGCTTTTGCTCATAAAAATGATTGCTATCCCAATCATCTAACAGGGTATAATAATACATAATCTAATCTAACAGAACAAAAAAGTGTTCCTCTGCACAAGGGCAGGAAGAACAAGAAAAATAAAAAAAAGAGGGGGGAAGTACAAGGAAAGAAGAGACGGCCCTGTACACATACCTCTATCTTCGTCTCTTTCCAAAAAAGAAAATGGGGAAAAACCCTCTTAAGAACAGTGGTAATATACAAGACTTTTGAAATAAGAATAAGCATGTGCAATGATGCCTACCAATATAAATTTGTTAATCATTTAACAGGATCTGCAGTAAACAATGGATATCCGTCTCCATATCCCAAAGCCCACATGAATGACCAGCTTCATCTGCACAAAATCCATAAAATAATTGAAGTTTTCTATTTTCTTCTACTATGTATTTCTATCCTACCATGCGTCAATATATAAATACAAACACAAAGATGATCAAAAGCACACATTTTTCACACTCACGACAAAATCTAATACAGTCTTTCACAATTAGGATGATCGAGCAATTTGCATCAATAGATTTTTACTGGAAGCAAATCTAATACACAGTCACTAGGATTTCCCTCGCAGATTTAGACTGCCTGTGAAAGTAATACCAACGTCTCCTACTTCTTTTTCTCTTTGCACATCCATTCAATGTGAAATAATTCGAGACTTCAAACAGAAATGGACACCTTCCATAATAATCGTTAAATAAATATATGATTCATCCATGGATTTTAGCATAAAAAGTACAAACAAACAAAAAAAAATCAGTTGATCAATCAAGAAATCATTTAAATCAGTCGATCAATCAAGAAATCATTTATGTAGTAGATGAGCGATAATGACAACCAGGAAATTAATCCAAACATATATTTACAGATTTCAAACACAATAAGGTGTTGGGTTTTTCAGGTCAGTTTGAAGTGATTTGGTATTAATCAATTCTTGAGAGGATAGTGTATAAAATATCAAAGTTCTAGAAGATTTTATCTTATGTTATCCCGTTTAAAAGAAAATATAATCAAAGGATTCAACTAATTGAGAAATTACTTCCCAACTCGGGAACTTCTCCTCCTTCAATGGTTTGAAATCATTCAAGGAATTCCATTCCTTTTAAAATTTCTTGTTTGTACAACTCCACTCGCCATCATCTTCTTATCTCTGCAATTCCTTTAATTATGTCTTCATCTATTCCTGTTAAATTGAAGTTCTATATGTTTTTAGATTTTGTCTGAGACTATGAGAGTTTGTTACTTATGATTAAATTAATAATAAGAATTATCTTAAGGTTAATTTTTCACGGTTATTTCTAGAATTGTCTATTTGTTGGGATCTTACAATCCTACGTTTTACACTTTTTGTATACCCAAATGAGTTTGGATGGGATCCCGAGTTTGACAACGATTATCCTTGTTTCCAGGCAAATTCCAGCATTCTGTCTAGTGAGGGCTACTAGACTACAACAATGTATGGCAAAAACCACCTGACCCACAACTTCGTTCCTTTTCCAGAACCAAACCAATCAGCAGACTAAGTACTGTGAACCATAAAATTAATATTACAAAGCAGCTTATTTAACAAATGAATATAAACTACCGACTGTTGAGAATACCATTATGAACAAGGACATCCACTGACATAAACTGCGAAAATCCCAGAGTTTAAATGATTAGTATATCTCCAATACATAAGTCACATTAATTTGCCCCATGCCCCCATCCCTTCGCAAAAAAAAAAAAAAATAACAAAAAGTAAACATATGTGCAATTCAGCATTCATTAGATTAATATTCATATACAAGGCAAAACAGAGCATAAAAATACCTGTACAGTGCTGACAAAAGGGCCTACGGATTCTAGTCCTAACAAAAGCGGGCATACTCACAGCTGCTCCATCCATCAGAAGTCATCATTCCACTGTAGAGTTAGGTGGACGGATAAGCAAACTGCTCTGCCCTGGTTGTAGATTTTGTACATGTTGAGGTTGATGTTGCAAAGCCACATCTTCGGGAAAATGTTGCTCCTGCTCCTCTTGTTGATGTTCTGGTTCTTGGCATGACTGTTGAGACAGGTTTGGTTTCAACGAAGGCTGTTGTTTAAGGGGTAAAGGCTGGTGTTGCCGCTGTGCCCCAGAATTATGTGCATGAGACGCCAAGTTAGCTGATAACTGCCGTGGTCCCAGCCCTTGGTTAACAGTCAGTGACTCGGTTGCAGCTGAATTTTCAACAGCTGTGCTCTCCAAAGAGCTCACTTGGGTAACTGGATTGGGAATGGGGGAATCAAATGGCGGTTCTGAAGTTTTCCGCTGAGAAGACACGGTAGGAGCAACTGCTAATACACTAGCTGAATCCATGGAACCCTGAGACATTGAAGTGCTTGTACTGACTTGAGAAGCACTATTTCCAGGCTGTTGATCAATTTTGAGTGAATCTGATTGAGACATGTTTAACGACTCAGAAGGCACCTGGCAATTATGTTGCAATGTTTTCTGAACATTTGGTTGTGTTTGATTAATTTGCTTAGACTGTGTCTGAGATTGCATCTGCAGTTGATGATGGTTGGGAGCACCAACAGCAGGCTGTGTTGGTGTAGTTAGATGACCTGAAGTAACCGGTGAAACCTGAACCTGAATGTTACTGTCAGAAGGAGAAACCAATGGCTGATGTTGCTTCGATGAAGTGCTGGTTGATCCAGAATGTAGCTTCTGCTGCAATTGGCTATGATTAGAATTAGAAGGATGAGCAGGACCTAATGGCTTGGGTGGTTGATTTGGATCTATACCAGATCCAGGATATAAGGTTTGACCTTGCATCATTTGCGTGATTTGATCCCCTTTCTCAACAGGCTGGGTTCCTGGAGCTACAGACAAACCATTTATATGAGGATCCACAGAATTGTTCTGAGGGATCAATGTGTTCCCTCTTCCTATTCCCTTCAAAATTTTAGCCTGCTGTTGAGCCTGTGCATGCTGTGGCTGATTAGGATGCTGCCTAGCCGACTGTTGATACTGCCTCTGTTGTGCATGTCGCTGCCGTTGCTTCACTGCTTGACTAGTCACACTAGAACCAGGATTTCTACTGAACCCGGGTTGTGGCAGATGATGATTTTGCTGTTGATGCTGAGATGACATCGGAGTCAAAGGAGATGATGGTGTTGCAGGGGAAACAGATACTTGCTGAGATGAATTTTGTGGTTGAGCCTGGGAACTATTTTGCTGAGGTGATGATATGGGAGGTTGGGCTTGTGCCTGAACATGTGGAATCAAAGCATTTGTCGCAGAAAGCTGCTGCTGCTGTTGAAGATAACGCTGTTGCTGCTGCAGTTGCCTTTCCTTTGCGAATCGGATTGCAAAGGCTTGTTGTGGATTGCTAGGGTGATTCGGACCTTGAAGATGAGGATGGGGATTGCTGAGATGAGACTGTTGCTGGGCATGTCCGGGGTATTGCTGAACAGATGGGGGATTTGTTTGACTATTAAAAGCAGAACTCATCCCACTAAAGGCAGGAATGCCTTGGCTGTTCCCTTGGGTGACCTGCATTGGAAGTTCCGGAACCATCATTTGCCTTTGATGTCCTTGATTATGGCCAGGCTAATGAAAGTGGACACAAAAATCATTAATAGAAATAAAATAGGAACGCCGTAGATAAATCCATGAAAGGATAGATGCCTAGTTTAATGGATAGTAAGTTTCATAGGCAGAATGGAAATTCCAGCACCATGTCAACTATGGTACCAATTAAACCCTAATAGAGAATAGGGACACGTCTTACCCTCATCATATGTACTGTATCGCGAGGTCTCATCATTGAATTTCCTTGTCCAGCACCAACTCCAGGCATACCTACCATACTAGATGAAAGCATGCCCCCAGAACTAAGCATAGATGATGAAGTCATTCCATGAAACCCTGGCCTTGCCATTGCTATGCTTCTGTTAATCCCACCCATCATGCCCATACCATTCGCACCAGGCAGCATGCGAGTACCACGGTCGCTTCCAGGAACGGACATGCTAGACTGCTGCATGTTCCTGCTGGATATCAACTGATTATATTGTTGCAATCTCTGCTGTTCATCAGCTGATATTGGTACACCTCTAGGAACTCCATATCTAGTATCCCTGTAAACAAAATGCAGTCCCCAGCAGTTACGTCGCTAAAATTATCATGCAGCAGTGTATATATATTTATATCTGCACAAGAATATCCAGTTATAAAATATGCAAACCTGGCGGAGGCTGCCATTGGACCAGAGGGTGACGACAAATTATTGCCAAGACTCATACCAGAAGGTTGTGCATTGGAAGAGCTTAACCCAGATGAAGGAAGCACTGATGATACGGAACCATGATTTGGTAAACCACCAGCATGAGAACCTTGATACCCAAGGGATAGTACATCTGGGCTTGTTGCATTTGTATCACAAAGATCAAGTGGCCTTCAACCAGAATTCAAACATTATTAAAATGCTTGTTGCAAATAAAATATTAATGTACATCCAAAATGTGAAAATTACAATGTAAACCAAACAATAGCTAAATGAGTACGCGATAAATTTCATAATTATGAAACTACCATGTTACAACACATTCATATACATAAATCATGCATATATGTGTATTAAATAGAACTTACGTCAAAACTCCTCCGTTCAAGTTGTTTGGGCAAACTTGGGAAAGAGAAAGCACGTGAGAATTATGGACAACTGCTAGTTGTTTTAAATCCTGGTTATCATTCTACATTTAAAACAAAATATTTTCAAATTAGCTATGCTACATAAACTAAGACAGAAGAGATTGACAACATAGTTTCTCTTCAAAGTTTATATTCTACAACTACCAACCAGTTCATAGCTAATAACCATAATATTAGAAAGATAATCACATCAATCAGCAGTGTGCTAGGGAGTCACATCTTAATTACAGAATAAGAAATGACAGAGAAATGATCAAATGCACAAGTTCTTAAATAACACAAAAATTGGAACCATCCAATAGTTGAACAGGATATGGTGATAGAGTTCAATTTCCGAAAAGGAAATGAAGTTGTAAAATAAGGATACAAGTTTGTATAATTATACATGAAAGGAAGCACTACACCAAAATTTAAAAAAATTAATAAATAAATTGTGTGTGTGTGTGTAAAAGTTGGAACACGACAGAGAGATTTCTAAATTGTAACATCACAACAACTAGTTAGTTCTGGCAGAACAATACTCAGCCAATGCTCTAGAATCTTAAAGTTAAGTTCATACAACTATAAACATCCCTCAATTCAAGCAGGACCCATTTCAAACCACTAAAATTCAACTGTTCATTATTTAAGTTAACCACCTGTCAATAAACTTCAAACGAAATTACTAATCATCCGACTTGACCAGTTATAGAAAAAGTGGGTGTTAATAAATACCAAATTTAAAATGTCATTGCATAGAATCCGCTTGGTAAAAAAAATGTCTCAATCAAACCTGATTTCTGTGGTAACGTTGCTTCTGCCCAATCTTGATAATTTTATCAAAATGGATCTTCAGTGTATCCTCCTCCACTGGCCCTTGCAAACGTTGAAACAACTGTCTGGCACTACCCTATTAAAGATACAAAAAAGTGCAATCATTAAAATCTGCAAAGCTTAGGTCAAATATGAGGATCTACTAATGTGAGAAACTATAGCACGGAATAAAATATTCATGCCTTTGGAATTCCAGGTAGTGTAGAAGGGTATGACTGAGAAGACCCTGAATCCTCAGCACTATCAGCACCATCACCAGTACTTTTATCCATTAAAATCTTGTGACGCTCCTTGCATTCTTTTGGTTTCCGAAAGATACACTGAAAATATTGCAAAATAATATACCTTTGGTTACAGACCTAGGAGGATGAAAACAGTGATAAAGAGGAGAGAACAAATTTTTGTGATGGTTGATTGATAACAATAACAAACAAAAAAGGAAGTGAAATCTCCTGCACGTGGCATACTATACTTCCCCTTTTCACAACAGAACTGCTGCGCAGTTTCTCAACCCCTCTCTTACTATTTAAGCTTATGCCCATAGACCCTATTCTTATTAACTCTAACCACCTAAAAAGTTCTGTAATAACTGTTCTTACAGATTTGCCTTATTTTCCTTTGTTTATATCTCAGCTCCCGTCACTGCAATCACCCTGAAATTCTGCCTTATTTGCAGGTTTGAAATTTGGGAGTTCTCCTGGATGAGCTTACAAGGGGGAATGTTAAGAGTGCATGGGAATAGTACATTGGCTTTGTATTCTTTCAAATGTTCAATAGCATTGCTGTTCAGTTCTACTGTAAGCTACAGTTAGTTAAGTTCTGAGGTGTAATAAGAGAATTAGAAGCTTCTAGGGAAAGCCTTTGTAATCTCAGCAAAAATAGGTACTCCATAATTTAGAGACTCTAACTACTACTTCGTTTCCCAATACAAATAAAATTTGAAAGGATCCTATTCGGCCCCTCTCCTGCTACTACGCTAAGGCCTGATGTACTGTTCTCAACACATTTAATCACCTAGCCAACACTATAACAGCTTTAACTGCTTTGTCTCATTTTCTATCTCTTTATATTTTAGGTCCCATTGCCTTCAGTGAAAACCTAAACAATAGACTATAATCTTTTCACTGAAAAAGAATATCAGTATTTAAAACTTCATAATAAATAAGATTTTGTGTTCCAAGCGATATTGCATGTTCATGCCGTATTTGTACATCATTACCTTGAAGTGTAAAGTACTGTTGACGGCATCACTTACAAGCTCCCAGTTAGGACCCATATCATGAACCAGGACAACAAGAGCCTGTGAAATGGAGGAGTAAAGGGATAAGCCTTTTTCACCGAGTCCATGATATAGAAGTTCATTTATTCTAAAAAAAGCCATAAAACAATTTGAGATCTCAAACGAACTACAAAAACCTGATCTTCAAACAGTGTCCAAGGACTTCCAGAACCAGGCTGTCCTCCAGCAGAGTTCTGTAAGAATAAATAAATAGATCAGTAGGAAAACAACTGAATTTGCTACAAGATTGTCAATCCCTAAGTTCACACCATAATTACCTTCAGTGGTTTGGCTTTCCTTCCCTTATCTCGTCCAGTAATAATTCTAATCAATTTATTACTTGGATTTGACATGTTACTCATTTGTGAAGCAGCTGGGGAGGGAATAGAATTATTTATTGGAGAAACATTGTCAAAAGTTTCAAGTGATTGCTTTGTCATCT
>Ga0099826_10001899_pt1 | contig 13078 bp, 7 predicted proteins | sample Mtrugardesep15_FD_76830 | JGI IMG/M metagenome (GOLD analysis project Ga0099826, IMG submission 76830) | Root nodule microbial communities of legume samples collected from California, USA - M. trunc garden sep15 | ecosystem: Host-associated > Plants > Roots > Nodule | place: USA: California... | reverse complement strand
TATTAGAATTAAAAAAAAATATTGAGGGAGTAAAGTGTAGATTTTAACATAAGAGGGGAGGGGAATGTAATTAAAGCTTTTCTTAGGGGAGGGGAATGAAAATTTTTCTAATATGTTTTGAATAAGAGGGGAGGGGAATGTATATTTTAACATAAGAGGGGAGAGGAGTGTAATTCAAGCATCTTTGAAGGAAAGGAAGTGTAATTTACTCTAAAATTAATAAAGATCACTTCCCTGTAACTTAATAAAGAATTATATATAAAGATTTCTTTTTGGTGCAATAAATATAAAGAATTTGTCCATCACTACTAGTTACACACTTAAATATGTCGATCCTGATTGCATACTGTGATGGAGGTTTAAATTCTAGCTCTTTTATTTGTGTGTATAACCTTATAATAACTATTGTGATTTTATCTATATATAAAAAAAAAAAAATTTAAAGAATTTTCATTGATGAGTCCTAACCAACAAAAATGTTAGTAAGATAATGCAATCGTGGTTCGAATATCAATATTATAGTTATATAATTTCTTCTATCTATCAAAAAAATATAGATAATTTTATCACATAATTCCACGCACTCGTCGAAGTCGAGTTGAAAACTTTACAAACAATTTTAGCATCCAGATTTATTCATGTCCTATAAAAAAAACGCAATATGGACAATGACACGCTAACACATGTTAAATTCGAGAGGTGTTCATAGTTCATAGCTGCTCTCTCAGCTGGTTTCGAACCGAGGATAGGAAAGTGGAGTAGAGTAAATGAACCAACCAACGACCCCACTTGTGTGAATTTCCAAAGATAGTAGGGCTAAGGAATCTCAATCACACACAGAGCGAAGCTTAGTTTGAGTTCCAGAAAATGTCTTACCATCTTTGCTCTTCCTCTTCCCCTCTCTTTCACGACCCATCTTCCCGCAAACTCAAACTTCGAAACTTCCCCTCTTCCTTTCATACCCCTTCTTCTTCTTCTTCACTCACACCCCACTCCAAAACCGTACAAGAATCTATACCCCAAAATGACGCACAATCTGACAACCCAATTACCAATTCTACTTCCTCCTCTAAAAGCAGTTACATTTGGGTCAATCCCAAATCTCCCAGAGCTAAAAAACTTGGAAAGAAATCTTACAATGCAAGGTATATTTATCTTGCTAAGCTTTCAAACGCTTTAGATTTATGTGAACCCACTGAGCATGATGTATCTCAAATTTTGAAGTGTTTAGGTGATAAGGTTATTGAACAAGACGCTGTAATTATCATCAATAATATGGAGAATTCTGTTATTGTACCTTTTGTTCTTCAGTATGTTCAGAGCAAGTGTAGACCCACTAGGGAGGTCGTTCTTTATAATGTTACCCTTAAGGTGTTTAGAAAATGTAAGGATTTGGATGGTGCAGAGAAGGTGTTTGCTGAAATGCTTCAGAGAGGGGTGAAGCCGGATAATGTTACTTTTTCGACTATAATTAGTTGTGCTAGGTCTTGTTATTTGCCGGATAAGGCTGCGGAGTGGTTTGAAAAGATGCAGTTGTTTGGATGTGAACCTGATGATGTTACGTATTCGGTTATGATTGATTCTTATGGGAAGGCTGGGAATATTGATATGGCTTTGAAATTGTATGATCGTGCTAGGACTAAGAAATGGCGTATTGAGCCTGCAACGTTCTCTACGTTGATTAAGATGTATGGGGTGGCAGGGAATTATGATGGATGCTTGAATCTTTATGAGGAAATGAAGGCTCTTGGTTGTAAGCCTAACTTGGTTGTTTATAACACTCTTTTGGATGCCATGGGTAGAGCAAAGCGGCCATGGCAGGCCAGGGCTATATATAAAGAGATGATAAATAATGATATTATGCCGAATCAAGCAACTTATGCGTTGCTCTTACATGCCTATTGTAGAGTACGTTATTGTGAAGACGCTCTTGTTGTGTATGGGGAAATGAGGGAAAAGGGAATGGATTTGAATACACATCTCTATAATTCCCTTTTAGCTATGTGTGCTGATCTTGGTTACACTAGCCTAGCGTTTGATATTTTTGAAGACATGAAAAGTTCTGATACTTGCAGTCCTAACAGTTGGACATTCTCATCCTTGATTACAATATATTCATACAGTGGAAGAGTTTCAGAGGCTGAAATAATGATGAATGAAATGATTGAATCTGGATTTGAACCTACAATTTTTGTTCTGACTTCTCTCATCCAGTGCTATGGAAAAGCCAAGCGTACTGATGATGTTGTGAAAACATTTAACCAGCTCTTGGATATGGGCATGGAACCGGATGATCAATTCTGTGGTTGTCTTCTGAATGTTATGACCCTAACACCAAAAGAAGAACTTGTTAAGCTAATAGATTGTGTGGGGAAGGCTAATCCAAAGCTTGGTTCTGTGGTAAGATATTTAGTGGAAGGGCTGGAGGGTGATGGGGAGTTCAGAAAAGAAGCATTGGAACTCTTCAGTTCAATTACCGATGGAGTAAAGAGGGCATTTTGTAATTCTCTAATCGATCTATGTATCAGCCTAGATTTGTTGGACAGAGCACATGTGCTTCTAGACCTTGGGTTGACACTTGAGATATATACAAATATGCAATCCAGGTCTCAAACTCAGTGGTCTTTGATCTTAAGGGGTCTCTCTGCTGGAGCTTCGCTGACGGCATTCCAAGTTTGGATAAATGACTTGTCTAAGGCTTTTGAATCAGGAGAGGACCTTCCACCACTGCTCGGGATCCATACTGGTCATGGGAAACACAGGTATTCAGATCAAGGTTTGGCAGGCGTTATTAAATCACATATGAAGGAACTCGATGCTCCATTTCGGGAGTCTCCCAATAAGACTGGCTGGTTTTTGACTACACAGGTAGCAGTCAAGTCATGGATGGAGTCTAGAGGTTCTTCTCAATTAGTTGATGCATAATTTCTGAACTACATGGTTGTTAGATGTTCTATGAACTTTTTTTTTTTATTCCCGTTGATAATGTAGTCTTAAAAGTATCTTCCTTGTATTTTAAGGAAAGTTTTGTATTAGCTTCATAAGTAACAACTGTTTTATTTTAGATGCCAAATAGAGTAAATGAAGACCTGATACTAGTATATATTATCCAGTTTGGTGGCCTGGTTTCTTTGCATTCGTGTAATCTATGAAAGTCATGAATTCTGCTAATTGCTTAATATACTATTATTTGCCTAACACTCCTTTTTATAAAAGGATACAGCACACATTCGGAAAAACATATGAAATGAGTTCTGCCAAAAATATATGAAAGTGAACACTAGCGAGAGAAGGCAAAGACTAGTGAGTAAAATTCCGATAGACATTAAAAATGTAAGAAAATCAACTGACAATCGGCATTGCTGAATATTATTTCTCAATCTTTTAAATTTAAATTGCAGAAAAAGAAGAATTCAATGTCATTTTGACATGATAAGCTTTCATATTTTTAGCTATGAAATAACGGCAATTTTAAGAGACGCAGACAGAACATTTCATTGACTTTATTACTGTCTTCACTTTGATATTACTCTAAACTTCATTCAAGGGATATACTCAAACTTGCATGATCCATGGCCTGCCATTGAAACATAGAGAATAGATATCATTTGCACTGATGATTTTTCAAAATCAGATAAATTGAAACAATTGATAATGTCATGTACCAAAGAGACTTTTGTCCCCTTTGGTATTCAATGTCTTAGTACTGTAAATGAAAAGATAAAACATTGAAATTAATAACTTTTAAGATGAGTTGAATGAAGAGAGATTATTTACTTGGGTCAGAAGCACTGGTTATTGCAGCATAGTTGAAATAGCAAGAGCCTCCCTTGTGCTTGTACTTCTGATAGTAATCGTTGAAGACATAGGAAGCATGATCCTTCACAGTATTTGGAAGGTAACAAGGTTGGTTCACTTGTATCTTGCTGCAATCTACTCCATCCACATGACAAGCGTAATCCATGGCCCTCAGCAGCACATCGTCAGGTATCTGTCCATCAGCTATGCACCATTCCATATATTGTCCTGAAATTTTCCAATAACTCATCACGATCTAATAAGATATTGCACTAGTCTTTGCCTTCTAATAGATAATAATTAAATAAACATATGGTTTTTACACTCAAAAAACGGTGGCTACCTATAAAGCACAATGAAACAAATTCATTTAATTTGACTCATTTTAAAATATTGCTATGTAAATTCTCTGGATGAAAATGATAAACTTATCAGGGAAATGCTGATTTTACCAGATGCTTGAAAAGATATGGACGCAAGGAGAATAGCTATAAGAATGATGAGCATTGGAGAAGTCATTGTTCTTCAGGAGCTACTGGTATCTAACCTATTTTTTTGGGTGTAATACTGGTCTCTAACCTTGAACTATATATTTCCGTAGTCCCATAATCTGTCAATAATATAATTATTATTTTCCTATGAAAAAAATATAATTATTATTTTCCTTTCAAATAAATATATTTATTATTTCGTCATGAGATGAATGTTTACCGTAACCTATTTTTAATCCTATCCTATTCTCCTAACCTATTTTAAATATAATTTTTTTAATCCTTAGTTTTTGATGGGTTAACAACTTGATAGGATTACAAAACCTGTATCGCGTGTTATGTTTTGACTCTGCACTGTTTGAAGCCTCACTCCTCCACACCTCTTATGGTAAAATATTTCTTATGATGTGTGCACCAAACACATGATAGGATAAGTGTCTATCATGTCACTATCATAATTCATATCTTATTCATATCCAACTTTTTATCAAATCTTATATTTATCTTATCTTACGCACCAAACGTGCACTAAAAGTTTAACTTTGTATCTCAAGAGTTCAAATCTTAGAGAGTTGTAAAATGATTACTATTTTCGTCTTTATTAATAATATTTTCCGATACACCATACAATGAATTAAGATAACTTTAATTTATCTCATTGTACTAGCTCGTCAAGTAGTGGATAAAGACAAAAAAAAATAGTGTTTATGCTATCAAATTTATCTTATTTCGATCATCAAAGAGACCCTTACGCATTGAATTTAACTTGAAAAAAGAATGAACGCCTTGGACTTTCCTCATTTATTTAAATGAGCCTAATTAAAATTCCAAACCATGAATTTGGACTCATAAGAAAATAGTAAAGTTCCCCTAAAAAAACGTTTGTGCTTGACTTATTTATCTCATTTATAACTTCTTCATCTTCTTCTTTTTCTTTTTTCTTTTGTTTTTTCACATTTATACACATAGTATTTCTTAAGTTGTTAAAATTTAACAATTTAGTATTTGATTAATAGTCCTTCCATTTCAAAATACATGTCCAACTTTTGTAATATGCACTATTTACTTGACTCACTTTGACCATACTTTTTAACTAATGTATAAATACAAATATTAGAATGTAAGATGTTTGATTTGTCTCGACCAATATTTTCAAAATATTAAATTTTTATAATTTTTTACTTTAGATAATTAAAAATATTAACGATCGAAATTGTGCATTGACATATGTGAAGTGCTTGACTTAGACATGTATTTTGAAATGGAGAGAGTATTCCATAAAAATACTTAACTAACGTGTAAATTCAAAAATCCTAAACTAATTTTTTTAGTCCATAAGATAAAATATCCACAACTTCTTGATTAAAATAAGTATTTTTTTAACAAGCAAAAATATATTATATTAACAACAACAAAGAGTCCTTGATTAAAATAAATTGACTCTGAAATCATCTTTAAAAACATAAATAGAGTCAATAAGGTTTAAATTTGACTCGTTTTATTAATCAAATCTAAGCATTTCACGAGCTAAACTCTTTTTTTTTTTTTAACGAAGCTAAACTTGCAAATATCCCAGTTTCGTTTTTTGCAAATAAGGTTTAAATTTGACTCGTTAAATACTTTTACTATGTCATACATTTTATTTATTTTATCTAACATATATAGTAGAATTATTAGTTATTTGTCTCTGTAAACATAGTTCAATTGGCAGGGACATGCATTGTTATATATAGGGGTCGCAGTTCGAACTATAGACATCTCACTTATTCACCTTAAAATAGGTGAATTTTAGCCATTAGGTTATTTGGCAAAAAAAGATATTAGTTACTTATGTTTTTTTTTTAAATTGAAATTCTTTAATTTGTGTAGTGTCAAGAGTTTTATTAGAATTATGCGAATTTTTTAAACAATTTGAATTTTTTTTATCTTTTTTCTAATATCAATTTATTCTTACATTTAACCACTTTTTAATTATAACTTGCTAAAACACTCCTAAAAAATAAGTGGTTGTATTCTAGCAAATGCTTATAGGAGTTGCTAACATACCTACTTATTAGTTAGAAGGTGTCTTATAGCAACATACACCTAAAGATGTATTTATCAACCTTTTAGTTATGACTTGCTAAAAATTCTCACATAAAAATTAGTGGGTGTGTTCTAGTAAATCTCATATTTAAAATTTATATTTATTTTAAATATAAATTTTATCGAATAGTAGTTAGATCGGCGATGTTGTATAGTACAATGGGTTGGACAATTAGAAACCAACACGATAATCAAGTAAGTGTAGAGAAAATGAGGTGTTTTGTTGGATGAATGGTAAAACTAAACAAGATATGATTATGAATCGCACTATTAGAAAGAGAGTTGAGATATCACCTATAATAGAAAAGATGGTAAAAAATAGGCTTACGAGGTTTGGACACGCAGTGAGAAGACCGATAGATGTTGTAGTACGAAAAGTAGATTAGATTAAACAAGGTTAGATAAGATGAAGTAGATGAAGACCTAAAAAAACTATAAGAGAAACCATTACAAAAGATTTAGATGTTAATGAGTTTGATCCAAATATGGTTCATGATCGAACATTATTACATAATTTGATTCATGTAATCGACCCCACTTAATGGGATAAGACTTTATTATTGTTTAAATTTTATATTCATTTAAAATTATTTTATTTAAAAAACATCATTAAAAATACATAGTTTGCCATCTAATAGTTGTCACATTCTTAAAATAAAAATAGACACAATTATAATTTTGACTCTCCTATTTTTACTTATTAACGAAATCAATCTTTCCATTTTGAAATCATTCATTTTTTTATCCCTACATCAATATTTTTTCTTAAAAATGGTGAAATTGGAGTTGAAACTAAAGTTTTTAATTGATTTTTCAGTAATTTTATAGTTGTTGATAACATCACATCATTAAGTCATATATCATGTCATTTAAAATGTGTCAAATAACCAATGTTAAGTACAAAAATCTAATAAAAGGACCAACATTAGTTGATTTTAAAATGAGGGATCAATTTTATAAATGTGTGAAAATAAGATGATCAAAATTATAATCAAACCTAAACAATAAGAATGCAAAAGCATTTTAAAGTAACCGATAATCTAAAAAATAAATGTAAATATGTGTAGATATTTTTTATCATAAATTTGTTATATTTGATTTTCTCTCTTTACACTTTACTCATTTTAAACCCGAGTAAACAAAAACAAATTATGGCTGTTAATAATTACACGAGTCCAATTAAACTCTGTAAAGACATTAAAAATGTAAGAACATCTTCCTTAAAAATAAAAAATGTAAGAACATCCAAGTGACATATGGCATTGCTGGTTCACACCATAGAATGTAGGTGGCATTTAGGGTGAGAAAGGAGAGTTCTCAACCATTTAAATTGCAGAAAAATAAGAATTCAATGTCATTTCACCATGGTAATACTACTTCATATCAAGATATGAAACAACAACAATTTAAGAGATGAAGACAGAAAACTTCATTACTGTCTTCACTTTGAGAAAATAAATTACCCCAAACTTCATTCAAGGGATATACTCAAACTTGCAAGAGCCGTGACCTGTCATTAAAGAAAGAGAAATATCATATCATTTGCAATGATAATGTTTCAAAATCAGATAAATTAATTGATTGTTATTACATGTGTCGTGTCAGTGTGACATTCACACATTAGACACGCCTTAGATTGGAAGTGTCGGTGGTGCGTAGGTATTCAGTGGCTTACTAATTGTTACTATATGTAAATAAATGAAAGGATAAAGCACGGAAAATAATAACTTTTAAGACGAATTATGAGGGAGTAGTTACTTGGATCAAGATCACTAGTTATTGCAGCAGAGTTGAAATAGCAAGATCCACCTTTGTGCTTGAACTTCTGATAGTAATTGTTGAAGACATAGGAGGCATGGTCCTTCATGGTATTTGGAAGGTAACATGGATGATTAACTTGTATGTTGCTACAATTTGCTCCACCCACATGACAAGCCCAATCCATAGCCCTCTGCAGATCATCATCTGGGGTCTGCTCATCAGCTATGCACCATTCCATAAATTGTCCTGAAATTTTCCAATAATAACTCATCGTCATCAAATAACATATTGCACAATGAAACATATACTTTTAATTTAACTCATTTTGAAGCAATACTAAGTAAACTCTCTAGCTGAATGTGATAAACTTAGTAGAACATAAATGAGGGTAATGCTGATTTTACCTGATGCTTGAAAAGATAGGGTCACAAGGAGCATAGCTATCAAAATTTTGAGCATTGACAAAGTCATGGTTCTTCAGGAGCTTCTAATATCTAGCTTTGAAACTATATTCCTTATAATGACTTAATATATATTTTCTTACAAGTGTTGCCCTTTTTATACAGTTTGTCATAGATAGAAAAAAGCACAATTTAATTATAATTGAGACTTCATTTTTTCCAAAGTCCGGGACATCAAATTTTGGTCCTACTTCAGTTGCTTCAGTGTCACGGTAAATCAATTGAAACTTTTTCGCTCTCTAGAATGTCCCTATCACGTAATTTTGTTATACTAAACTTTTTTTTTTTCTAAGTAGCCTAGCGGCTAGAATTTACCCTTTTCAAAGACTTTTATGCTTTTCTTATATCTAATCTTAGATATGGAAATCCCAAACATGATATCTTATATATCTTTTTTTCTTTTCAATTTATTGATAACTTGCCAAGTAAGAGTGGATGATTGCACATGGTACAGAAAGTAAATTCAGAGAACCTCCACAATAGTACTTCAAGGGATAACAAAATTGTGTCAAACAAATTATCTTATTTAATTGTTTTTTTTAGCAAATCTTATTTAATTGTTATTTTGATTAAGATTCCGATTTTGGTGTTTATACTTTATTGTACATTATATCAAAAATAAATAGTCCAGTAGGTCCGATCTAAGCATATTTCCTTGTGCAAAGAGGAATCTAGATGATTAATTTTCAAAGCAAGGTATAAGAGTCTATATACAAGGATCTCTACAGGAATTGCAAATAAAAAAGTTTATTCCTATTATTTGTTTATACCTATTTCATCTAAATTTCAAGGCTTGTTTTTTCTTTTCCACAAGGGATAAAGAGAAAAGGCTATGATCAGGTGCAATCATAAAAACTTGAGCAGAGGCTTATCCTGATTGGACCATTATAGTCAAGTCATCACAATCATTTCAATGTATGAAAAATGGGTATTGACATTTCAAGGTCTTGAAATTATCTTTGAATCTTGAGACTACACATTTAACATCTACATTCTTGTAAATCTAAGTATTAATTAGCAGCAATCTCTCTTGAAACATCTTCATTCATGTAGGAAGTCAAGTTCTTCTTCTATAAATAGGAGAATTTGTGCGGAGTTTGATCATTTTATCCAAGAGAAGTAAACCAAGAGTGATAGTGAGAGAGTTCTAGCAATCCTCTTTGAGTGAAAGTTTTGTTTCCATTGTAGATTTGTGAGAGTTGAGAGATATAGTAATATCATATCCGAAAAGGTTTTTCCCTTTCTGGACCAGACTCTGCATTTATTTTTCCAGTAAGCCCCCGGGCGTAAATATTGTGGACCAATGCACCTCATCTTCTCTAAGATGAATATATACATATTGACAAGGATAACCTCAAAACAAAATAAAGAAAGGACTATTATAAGATTATTAAGCAAATGTGAAATGGTTGAGGTTGATTGGACTTTGTGAGTTCATTGGACACAAACTGACAAAGAGAAAAACGCAATTTGGATACATTGAGTTTTGCAGTCATCTTTAGTTGCACAAATGCTAGGGTGCGGAAGTGTCACATGTAGTCTACAGTGGACCGATATTTGAAATCGATGACTACTAAATTTGCCACTCTTACTTATTTTTTGTCAAACCAATTCAATAATAACGTGAAAGTAGATATCAGATGAGTTTTGAGGTACTAATATTTGTTTATGTTATTTTTTGTCATTCCAATATTGATTGGGTCATCGTGTTAGTCGTGGGTATGAGTAATACATGAGTTTCTACTTATGGGGAACAACATCAATAATTTCAATTTTCAAACGATTTTCAAGTACATTCTTAACTATATGAGACACATCCTCAACCAATAAAACCACCCTTTAATTGTTAGATTTTTGTAAATCCGGGTTTACTATACTTGTTCAAAAGATATGTTCTTGACTTCTACATATTTAAATTTCATTAAGCCGAATCCAGCAGTATATATCTTCACATTCCTTAGGTATTTTCCAATAAAAGTAGTGCTAGCAACACAATCTCTATTCAACTTGCTTGCTAAAATTCATCTGGAACACACTAAATCACGTGGAATCTATATGAATGTTATCCAATTATAAGTAGAGCGTTGAAACGAGAGTTTAGGTAGTATGTTTACGGCCAATTAATAGTAATGCAATTAAACAGAATTTCATATACAGATTCCCTTTAACTAAAGAAGTTTTTTTTTGTTTTTGAATCGGCTTATATATTAATTCCGCCATAATTATACAAGACGTGCAAAAAGGGGACAAGAAGGAAAACAAATTACAAAGGGTTTAGCTAGCAGAAACCCGAACCCAGCAAAGGAAAAACAGCCTAACTGTCAAAACAACCTTCCCAACAGCTGAACAGAAAATGCAGGCGCATCTGTTTCTCATAATAACAACCAAAAAAGTCCCAAAAACCTCTCAAACTACCCCAGCTATCTAAGCAAACACTACCTGGGGTTCCAGCTCCACTCGTAAAAGAGGCAAGGAGGACTCTTTAATTTAACTAAAGAAGATTACTTAGCAGATTTATAAGATGTATAAAAGACTAATGTAAACTAAGAACAATACACAACCTGATTTTAGACCGAATATCAAAGAAAATAACCCATAAAACGAGACACGAATGGTTCATATATAGATAGATAGATAGATATTCACCATATAATATATAATTAAGTGTTATACAACTAAAACTGGATTAGACAATGCTAAAGGTGAAGAGAAGTATCAACACCAGAATCGTAGACGTTGTTCCATGATGCCTGCAGGGGTTTTGATTGTGAGCAGAAGTTCTTGAAGAGTACTAGGGTCTCAACAGTATCACTACTAGACGTGCTAGTGCTAGTATTGTTGTTATCATCCTGCATGCCTTGTGATGTTGGCCATAGTGAAAGAGAAACATGAGGTGGTGATGGTGACCCGGATGAATTGATGTTGATCAATTCAGGGTGGAAAAACAGCCTTGTAATTGGTTCATGACTCATACTGCAACTCGAATTCAAATGTTTAGTTTCATGATTGCCAAGCATTTTTAACAGCTCTCTCTTCTCCCTCATTTCTTTCACTCTTTGCAACTGTCTAAACCTCTCTTGTAGCAAAATAATGGAAGAGTTAACCACGACAGGATCATGGATTTTCCTATTCATTATAAGACTATGTAGAATTAATGATATCAACTGAAATGTGCATGCCATGAATGAATTGCTTTACGTATGTATTTATAGAGTGATAACATAACATGGTATGGTTAACATTTTGTAATACTGCCATATAGATAAATTATTTATTACTTTTAGTGTGTCTATGGAATTTTTAATGATTAAAAAAAAGGAATGAGAATCGGCAGCTAAGGTGAAAAGTCCAAAAGGAAGATGTTGATTGGGCAAATCTTACAGATTATATTTAGTACTTTGTGGGGTATTGATTGATTGCATAAGCATATATGTCCTCTTTTTATTTCGGTACAAAGAGGCAAAAGCATTGGTAAAGCAGAAAGAGGCTCTCACAACAATCCAAGGGAATGTCGGAACTTAGCACATGGAAGGGTGTGTTTGGAGGAATATTGAGTCATGTAATGCTCTGCAAAAATGTCCAAAACCACTATTCTTTCACCTTTCGGGTTGGTGGAGTTTTTCTAGTAGGCATTGTTTCGACAGTTATGTTATCTCAAAAATTATAATTTCACAACTTTCGCGGTTATAGATCAAAAATATCAATTATTTAATGAACTTAATAAAAAGAATTTTATCTTATATTTAAGATCGGAGAAGTACTTTGTCTATTTAACACAATTCAAATAAGTTGTTAGTAATTATGTTTAATTTAATAGGTATAATGGGTGTTAAAATTCATTAACCACCAGCGTAACTTCATCGGCCCTAAATTTAGATGTTAATAACCACAATTATTGGTGTTCATATATTTACGTAGTTAAAGACATGATAGTTATGGTTTAATCACTTTAATCACGGTCAATAATGTTACATTGTTGGTTAATGTGTCTTCTGAAATGGCTTATAAATATTGTCTAAATTTAACTATACAAAAAGTATATGCTTACATGTTTGCTCGAAAGATACAAGTTAAAATTTTAAAAGTCAAAAAAGTGTTCATATCAATACAAAATTACCTTTTTTTTAGAATTCTTAACATGTTCCCTAAAACACAAGTTAGCCAAACCACTACAAAAATTATTTCTCTTGTATAGGTATCATACCATCATATGCGTACATAATTTATATTTTCCTTTCCTTTTTAAATTTATTTATTTATAATATTCTTTTTAACTTTTTCTTTTTGTTTGGACTTAGGAGAAGGGGAAATTGGGGGCAGTGTAAATTAAAAGCAAAAGATACAAGGGTTATTAGAAGAATGGAGGAATAACCTTGGCAAGTGAAAATCCTTTGATCCAACAACTATATAGGACAAAGACAAACATACCAACATTCTTTCCTCTCTCTATCTTACTATCTATGCATGTTCTTTGTCCTAAGT
>Ga0099826_10001898_pt1 | contig 13083 bp, 5 predicted proteins | sample Mtrugardesep15_FD_76830 | JGI IMG/M metagenome (GOLD analysis project Ga0099826, IMG submission 76830) | Root nodule microbial communities of legume samples collected from California, USA - M. trunc garden sep15 | ecosystem: Host-associated > Plants > Roots > Nodule | place: USA: California... | reverse complement strand
TTGCTAAAGTTGTTTGATGCGATTGTAGTCCCAATTTTCTGCCTAGTTTCCTGTCTGTCTGCCCTAAACAGAGAGTATGAGTGAGATCAGAGATTCACAGAAAGAGAGTTCGCCATGCATATGGTCCCCTCCCCTTCTCATATGTCAGAACCTATGAAAAGATTTTTATAGATACATTCAGTACTAAGAAAATATATAGTTTTTCTCTCTTTCTGATCTTGTCACTTTATATTAAATGCCATTCATTCATAATCATTTTCATTTTCTATCTTGTTTTTTCAGCATAAATTATTCCATGAAAATAAGATTGAGTTTTTGAACATCAGAGCTACATTTGGTTGGATACAAACATAAATCTTTTATATTTAGGCAAGCATTCATCAATGAAAAAAGGTAAAAGAGAAAAAAAAATATGTATATTATTATTATTAATTAGAATAAATGAATGCGATTGTTAATGTGTATGTGTCTAAATGCAAAATATTTATATTTGTGACTAAGAAAATCTTGGCCTTTGAATTGTTTACGAGACTACCGTAGAATTGTTATTTGGATTTCTCAAGTCCTCCTCTTTATGGGACAAGTAATTAACAAGTTGCTTCTGTTTATGCAACATCACATTGATAAGAATTCTACTCGGATCAATTTAAAACCTCACAAAGATCGAACTTATTGTAAAAAAAAATCTCAAATAAATTACGTACATTTTAACTTTCATTATTTAGGTCCCGTTTATATTTTGTAAACATTTTAGTTTAAATTTTTTATTATATTTTTTTGGTTGACAGACGAGATGACAAAACTATCATAAACACACACAAAGTGGAGGTACTGAGATTCGAACTCCGGTCATGATGTTAAATATAACAATTTTAACATTTTAGTACAATCTATCACACCTTTTTTATTAAAAAAAAAATCTATCACACCTTTTAAAACACCAAAGAAGAAGAACGCATGTTCCTTTGAGAAACAAAATGAGAAACTTATAGAGAAATCACTAGAGATACTCACGCTAAGAGCTAATTAAAATATTAATAATCTTTATAATATCCGTCCTGTAAGTATATTTTGTTAGTATAAACATTGTATTATATATGTAGGGGTTGAAGTTCAAACCTCAAACAAAACACTTATTTAAAAAGTGGTGAATTTATATTCACTAAACTATATAACCAAAAAAATGAATGCGCTGCAATCACACTTAAAAAAAAAGAGTCCCTAAAAAATAAAATACAAGAGTAGTTCATTAAAGCGACTCTATTTTAAAAAAAATTATTAAAAAATGCTATACTTGTTTTCGAAATATGTAAAATAAAATGGTAAGGAGAATAGTATTATTTTTATTTTTTTGTCACAAGGAGAACGGTATATTTATATTGTCTTATATTTACTAATTGAAGTGAAAATGAAAACAAAAACAAAAAAATGAAAAGTATACGGGCCCTTAATTATTTTTATTTTTGAGTTGTATCATTTAATTAATATTACATGTATCACTTTTTTTTAAAGAAAAATATTACTTGTATCACTCTCAAGTAAATATATTCAAATTTGTGTTTATGATACTATAAGATTGAGAGAATAACAAGAAAAAGGTCGAGATTGATATATATTTTTTTTTTTAAAGAAGAGATTGATATAATTATCTCTGATCATATTCTATAAGAGTCTATATTATATATGCATCAATCAAGTAATTGATCGGTTAATAAGTTTTCATAAGACGAATTGTTTGAGAGGATCAAAACTATATTCCCTTTTTCTTATATAATATTCGGTTTCACTTTTAATTAAATAAGACAAAATTGATTTTTAATATGTAGAATTGATTCATATATGTTTGATTGTTTTTAAGTATAATCGATTTTTCCTTTGAAATTGATTCTACTTAAAGTTGGAATTTGTAGTTTTTTATTCTAGAATTGATTATTACACCAAAATTTGTAGTTTAACTCATTTTTACATAAATGTATAAAATCACAAACCACATTACTTTTAAGTTCAACTCACGTTAAATCAAAATCAATTCTATGGAATCAATTTAGTCAATAATTTGATATCACCGCAAAACCAAAGACCTATCATTAGAATGACGTTTCAACGGCTGGGCTTGCCTCCCTATGCCACATTTGCTGAGAAGAAACTATTTATTGCTTTAATATGTTTATTTTTATTAAAGGAAAATATGTTTATTATAAGTGTAAAGTGTTACCTTTGGAACATTTTGATTAAGCAATTGTTTTTTATAGATAGACGAAATGACAAAGTCATTATAAACTCACATACACAAGTGAGGTTTTCGAGGTTCGAACCTCGGTCATGGCATCCGGCTTAACAATTTCGGCATTTTTGTCAGTTGAGCTAGAACTTCTGGATTTGATTAAGCAAATTTATTAATTTAAAACAAATTTATTAATTTAAAATATCAAAATAGGTTTATAAAAATATCAAAAAATATTTTTTATAATATCTTTATTACTTAAATAGTCAATACAACTATTTAATTGTCCATGGAATGTTTTAGTCTAGTTGTAAGATGGCATGAGAATGTGTCAAAATAATCTCTTTCGGGTATTTTTTTGATATGTCATTTCAATGTTAAATTATAATGCAGATACTTTCTACAGAAGTTTGATGAAAAACGAATAACAATATAACTACTTTATAACGACAAATTTGTTAAAAAAATTAATTTATAATAACATCTAACTTAAAAATGCATGATGTATTTGATCAAATTAAAACAAATTATGTTTAATAATGACGGTTGAAAAAAAAAAGGTTGGAGTACTACTGATATTGTTTTTCTTATAGTAAGACAAAATATGATGTTTTTCACTTTTATTTAAATTTAAAAAAGGAAAGAAATGTTGATGTTTGTGGCGATTGTTTACTTAACGTCTAATCCATGCCAAAATTTAGCATAAAATAGCATAGGACCTCAAGCTACCTGCCTATGCATGCATCTTCCACAAATCAGTGAGTAGTCATTCATTCCTGAAAGAATGACAGATGAAAGCACAACCTTGTATCATTATCATGTACATATTTTTTCTACCAATCCAACACAAACGAACTGCTCATGCCTAAATTCATAGTCAAACCAGATATCGAGTACTATGTAGTATGTATGTACAAGCTTCTTATCTGCATACTGCTACTGCTAGAAGGACAAATTTGATGTTTTTACGTGTTATCACCTCCTTATTCAGAGTGGCATTTATAAAATACAATTTGAATACTTTTTTAATGATAAATTTCATATATTATCAATTGAGAAATTAGTAAAAGGGTCCTCAAATCCATTAAAATAACAAGAAAACAAGATGAAAACTAAAACCAAATCGTTTAATGTGCATAAATTCATATTTTCTTATTAGTTAATTCGAGTGAAAATATAAATTTAATTCATATTTTATCCCAAAACCACTTTAAAGATAAAAACTTAATTTGATCTACAAATTGTTCAATATTATCTGCTCATTCAATTTCGGTTACTATTATAAGCACACACAAACTTTCCAAGCTCTCTAGTATATTCTTTCACCCACAAATTCTTCTGATGAAAAATTTGCGGTCGAATGAAGTTATCTCAGTAGTAAGGAGAAGGAAAAATACTTATTAGTTCTTGACACATTTTCTCTTGAGTTTAGATCTTGCTTTTTCCAACACATTCACACTTCTTATTGAGATTCTCCCACCCTATGCAGACATGCTATTTAGTTTGACAACAATGATCTCTACCTTATTCTCTTTGGGTACCTCCCCCTCCAAGTACTCAAACACTTTATAAATAGTTTGAAGCCAATTTACAAGCTCATCAAGCTAAAGTTTTTCTTTAAAATCATAAATTTCTACTAGATGATTTCTAATGTGTCGTTGACATCTATTTACGAAACAATCGCTACTGAATGTGTTAACTTATGATTCTTGTCAGTATTCATCCAATATAACTTACTGCATGTTCATAGTTTCTTGTAACTTTTAAATTTTTCTCCTCAAATCATTGATTTTTATGTCTTGTTGAGACTAACGACATGCAGACATATATAATGATCAGATTAATTTTGTATATTTTTTCAAGGCGATTCTAAAGGGAAAACTTGTGATTTTACTAAGAGCTAGATGGCTAAAGTCAAATATTTTTTTAAAAAAGGGGCAAAGTTGTAATTTGCATAGAATTTATAAGTAAAAATAAATATTAAAAAATGTATGGGTCAATTTACAATTTTAGAAAGTTAAAGGGGACAAAATGAGATTTATAAAAATTTGAGAGGTGAAAATAAAATTATATAAAAGATCAGAGGCTTAAATAAAATTTTGGGAATTTTTTTTGTATAAGGTTGACATGACATTTTTATGACATATGGCAGGAAGTCGTCGGCTAAGAAAATGGTGTGGCTGGTGAGGTATAATATGTTGTGGTACTGATGACATGTTGGAGGGTGGGATTGAATGATTGGTCGTTGATTGGATAGTCTCAGTGATTTCAAAGATGTCACATATGTTTGAAAGAACGTGTCTCGTTTCTTCCTTGAATGGCGCGTCGAAGAACGTGGAGACTGGGAATGTTGCGTGGGCAACATGTGCATTAGAACCCGTTCAAAGAACAATATCTCTTTATTATGTTTTGATGATAGCAAGACTAATAAAGGAAAAATTTGACTAATTGGTGTGTCTACGAGCATGTAGGATAATATAAAGACAACCGGAAGATTAAAGTCATTCTCTGGTCTTAATACAACAATTGAAGGTCCAAACAAAAGAAGACCTACAACTATCTTTAAGGTTATGGCAAGTGGTCATCAAGCACAAGACAAGTTGATCAAGATCTTAAGCAATTAAGCAAATCCTTTTGTCAACATATTGTTAACAAACACATCATCTATGTCTATGTTAAGCAGTCTAAAGCCATTGTATGGACCTGATGATTGTCTGCATGGTCAGCCACCTTTCCTACCTACGCCATTAACTGACCAAGCAATCATCTAGGTGTTGACATATTCAAATATCAAGACAATCATTTGGATCAAGTACTAACGGTCACATGCCTAGCTCTGATTTGGCTTGAAAGCTATTAAGATCTTCAAAGTACAAAAAGTATATCTCTTAGAGTTTTTCAATAGAGATGTCACTTCAAGGATAAATTAGAGATGCAATATATACCTGTGCTCTTAAGTACCTATCCTTATAACAACTAGATATCTTGTCGTATTCTCCAACGATAGGATTCTCGATGTTATATAAAGAGAAACTACTCACGTTGAGAGATGTTGTTCCTATAGCTATTGGTGTGGAAGTTATTGCTGCAATAATCACTAGTGTGTCAAAACACCATATCCTTTTATGTGAACTCAAAACAACCAATGTTCTTAGTGAAATGTCCACTAGAGTGTGAATTTATCTAAATCATTTGAAAATCAATTAATAAGATAGAAGTACTCTAAAATTGATATATGATTTTGAATCGTGATATCCTCTCAAATAGAGTTACCATCCTACCATGACTTTGTATCAGTCAGATACAAACTCAATCCTAATATTAGAACCATTCCATGTTGTGGCAAGATGAAAAGTGAGGGATAACTATAAACATTCAAGATAGTCTGCATAGACTTTAAACACTGTTCCTTACTTGGTGTGAATAGACGGATACACGTAGAAGTTAGGATCATCATTAGGTAAACTCATCATGGTCATGTAGCTGGGTATGTGGCACAGATCATCATTGTTATGGAATCAGGTAAGTAATGTGAATATCATGGTCTGGTAACCAGGTAATGATCGAGGCAATGGACTAACTAAGATTGATGTTTCATGAAATTTTGGAAAGGATCATAGTGAAAGAAGTCCATCTCAGTTGAGATAGAAAAGGTACTCTGGATAAGGATAACTAGAGAGTAAACCAGGATAAATTTGATCTCTCTCTCTCAACATGTTTATGTTGAGTTCTTTATGGTTTAAATTCACCTTGTTACTTTATTTTTAAAATGAAATTAAATATTTTGATAAAGAACTATTATGTTTAATATTTTTAAACAAGTCGCCTTAAAAGGAAATAGTTAAAGATTTTAAAATCACGAAACACAATCCTCCCCTCCCACCCACCCCCCAATACACACACACACCCCTTTTGTTTTTCAACCCATCTTTAGTATGGAACCTTGGTAACGGCATGTGTGGGCGTGTGTAGTGGAATGTGGATGCAAAATTTTGGACCTCTTAAACATGTTGCCAGTTTGTATTTATGCGAATTCAGATTAAAGATGGAGATTTCAAGTTTAACTTTTCCGTAGTTAAAATCTCTTACATTCTAAGATTAAACTTAATCACTTTTTTCACTCATAGCTCATTGTACCTAAGCTCTAATTAGCAAGATGGCTCAAAAGCCTAGAGAGTATCCACCCTCAGTACATTATTGACTCCTATCTATTAGAGAAGGAAATATAATAAAATTACATGCAACAAGCCAGATGGCTAGGGAATCAGACCTTAAAAAATACAAGTGTTATTCATGCAATAAACCAATTGTATCACATGCAACAAGCCAAGTGGCTAGGAAATCACCCCTTAAAAAATACAAGTGTTATTCATGCAATAAACCAATTGTATCACATGCAATAAGCCAGGTAAATCACATGCAACAAGGATATGTGTCATCTCAAGAAATAATGAAAATATGCCAACTATAGACCCCATGGTGACTTGGGCTTGGATCATTGGCCTTTGTTCATTATTTATACCAATATCATTCTTAATTACTGTTGTTACCCCTAAACCTCACACAAAATCTAACAGAGTTGGAAATCGTCTTCTCTCCACACACAATCAAAGATCCGAAGGATACTAGTGAAAGAGCCGTTGACATTCGCATATTTAGGTAATCAAAAACTCCTAATCTCTGTTATTTGGATATCATTGTTTGTTAAAGTTGCAATTTGATATTAGAAATTGTATAAAGTGCGTTTATAATTTTATCAATTGGTAACAGGGCTTACTAGTCCTAATTGAGACGGGAAATGGTAATTCAAGAACACAATATCATATCATGTTTTTCTTATGCGTTCAGAGTCATTAATTGATTGAAAGTGTATTTTACACACTGACAACCTTTTCCCCGATCTCATTTGGATGGGGATAAAAATCGCAAAGTATGATAGAATCGGGGCACCATACATCTCAGCCGATCTACACCGATCTCTTATGCCCTTTTTGTCATATTGCTCATTTATGCGCGATCTAAACCACTTGTTTGTGCTTCCATATGCAATCAGGGTATTTGAACTCGAGATCTGTCTTGGACCATCGTACCACAAGAGAGGATCCAAATCTTGTATAATCGTAAGAGATATCATAGCAAAACTATTGCCCATAAATTGGGTCGAAAACAACCTGAATATCATAAACTGTTTAGGGAAGATAATTCTGAAACCAATTAACTTTTATATTTTGAGAATGAATTATGTGCTATATGTTGATATATTGAGCAATTTGTTTATTTTTTGGTGTTGAATATTGAATTTGCATTATTATTTACTTCTTACATAGTCATTTTGATTATTGATTATTTACTTCTTATGAATAACTTCAGTCAAATTTTGAGGAGTGGCATGTCCATATACTATTTTGTTTTTTTAGAGGAATATTATTGATTATTGATGAGTTATAGAAATATAATGATGAATAGAAGGTTTTGAATGAATTTAGTGATTTTGATAAATTTATTATAAAAATAGGTTTTTATCGTGCTTGTTAAACTCATGAAATTTTTGTTTTTTTTCTTCTTTTATACATACTGTTTTTTACTTCTTGTCAAGTGTTCAAAGGGTAATTTTTTTTAGCATGACCCTATTATAAATTGTGAATTATTCATTGTATTAGATGATATTGCAAATGAACTACGTGCAAATAAAATAAATATGCGCTAAAATTTGTTCTTTTATATATGTGAACCCTTATAAAAGTACTCTTAATCCTCCTATAATGCTATTTGGGTGTACATGAATTAATATTTTTTTCGTAGAATATACATTAATTAAGTGATGGAAAATATATGTCTAGAAGTAAAATAGAAAATGTAACCAAAAAAAGAAGTAAAATAGACAATAAATATGCCTTCCTCGATTCAATCCAAAAACCTTAGTCCTTACTTTGCCCAAAATGACCCAAAATACTTGCAATTACTAACCCACCACCGTTTTCCAATCAAAAACTAGTACACACCCAACCCAATATTCTTGACTTTGAAAGTTTGAAAATCCTCCATCCCCTCAACCCCTATTTATTCCTTCACAACAACCTCATCCATTAGAATAATCCCACACTTATTATTTCTACACAATCTCATTAATAACACACAACTCACTACTCTTTCTTTTTCTCTTTCCCTTCCCCCATGGAAATGTGTTAAAAGAAAGAGACAAATTGTTCAGATCACACACACTTCACACCTTTTCTTTTTTTTGAAAGCCCTAGCATTAAGACCTTTTTTTTTCTCTGCCATCTCTGCACCAACAAGATTCCTAATTAAGTCCCCAGCATGTATTCTTTTCCTTGTTCCCTTTGCTTCTCATCCGGGGGGAATTTCCTTCTACTTTAAAACAACTTCTTTTTATTTTTTCACTTTCCCTCTCTACTATTAATGCAAAAGTAGTTTTCTAATCAAAAAAAGCTATACCTATTGTACTTCAAGGGATGGGAGAAACGGTACTCTCTCTTACTCTTCATTCCCTTTTTATTTATTATTTCCTTTCTTGTTTATTTTTCTCACAGGCGATTCTTGTTGCCTTTCATCTATTTTTATATATTCCATATTTATTATTTATAGTATAATATATAAACTTTTCATCTTTCATTTTAATATGTTAAATAAATTCTTATCAATGAGGTGAGAATATTAACTTTATATACCACTAATGAATTATTGTTATTATTGCAATTATAGAATTGGTGAAACGCACTATAGGGTAGGTGAAGAGGCTATATAAGAAGGTTTTGTTGGTTCTGTGGGTTTCAGAAAGCAAGAGAGAAAAGCTTCTAGATTTTTTCTCATTTTGTTATTTGTTTTTTTATATCTATCTAGCTTTCAGTTCTTCATCAGTGATTCATCATCATCATCATCATCATGGCTTCATCAAATAGACACTGGCCAAGCATGTTTAAGTCTAAGCCCTGCAACACTCATCACCAATGGCAGCATGACATCAACTCTTCTCTCATCTCTTCTGCTTGTCACAGAACTCCTTACTCCTCAGGTAAGTATCAACATTTTCAATCTAAATAAAAATAAATAAATACAATCGAAATATACTAATATTTGACTATAGTTTAAAGATTCTAATGTCTGATTTGTAACAAGTTATTATTGACATTTTTTTTTACTTCTCCTTTGTGGAAATAGGTTGTGAGGAAAGAAGTCCTGAGCCAAAGCCAAGGTGGAATCCAAAACCAGAACAAATCCGCATACTTGAAGCTATCTTCAACTCTGGAATGGTGAATCCACCAAGAGAAGAAATAAGGAAGATTAGAGCACAGTTGCAAGAGTATGGTCAAGTTGGTGATGCTAATGTTTTCTATTGGTTCCAAAACCGCAAATCAAGAAGCAAGCATAAGCTTCGCCATCTACAAAACCAAAACTCTAAGAATCAGAACCAGAATCAGAATCAGAATCAGAATCAGAATCAGGATCAACCACTACTACAAAACCCTAGTTCACTTTCTCAAATTTCCGCTACTGTACCCTCATCTTCATCATCTTCCTCTGAGAAATCTCCACCAAAAGAATTAATACCTGCCAAAGTATTTTCCCTTGGTTTCCCTAACATCAATGATGTTGTGCCTAATTCTCCAACTGCTTCTGTGAATCAAAACCAGACATATTTTCAGCCTCAAAATGTAACTACCCTTCTTCCACCACCACAAGTAACTGCACCAACTACTGAGACTTTCTTCTTCCCAGTGCAACATCATGGACAAGGAATGGCACTTCCTAACAATGTTACATCACAAGGGTTTTGCTTTTCTGAACTTTCCAACATGGTTCCTGCTCAATCACATGGTCAAAACCATAACACTGGTAATTGCACTACTAGTTTCCTGCTTGGTGAGATCATGAACAACCATGGTGTTAATTCCTCAAAGAAAGATCAAGAACAGGATAAGTCTGTGAAAATAATGCACCAAATCCCACATCTGAACTTCTGTTTGCCACCCCCCACAAATACTACTACTGTTTTACATCCTACTACTTCCTCCACCATCACTGTTCCATCTCCTATCATTTCTCAAGTGCAAGGTAATTAATTACATAGCATTTATTTACTTATTTCAGCAACAGAAAAAGTTGAAAAAATTGGTCACCACATTATTTAGTTTCTCTAACACTGCAATTTCACATTTTTTTCATCTCTAAATTTTTGTTGCTATTTTAATATGTATAGTATTCAAAAGTTCAATTCTGCATAGTAATTTTTATTGTTTATATATTTTAAGAAAAAGTTTTTTTTCTTCCTAGTAATACATCTTGTAAGGGCAAGAGCAAAACCATAAGATCTTGACTAGTTTATTATTTATTTTTTCTTTTGTTATTATTATTTCATCTATATCTATATACTTGTTAATTTTACACCGCCTATATAAAACCTAAGAACATAGTTTTTGAGATAAAAATGGTAATGCATGTATGGAAGATTAATGTGAATAAGACGTGGTTAGTATACCATGGTTTTTGGGTCACGTGTGCATGGCTTTATTGGCTTAAATATAGGCTTTAGTATTAGTTTGACTTTTGGTATCTATAGACTATAGTTAAAGTTGTATTTAGACTTGCACATGAGAAATGATTGAGTGTATCTCAGGCATTGGTGAACCAGGTGTTGCTGCAAAATCAGTGGTGTTTATCAATGATGTGGCCTTTGAGGTTGCATCTGGACCTTTTAATGTTCGTGCGGCATTTGGTGATGATGCTGTTCTTGTACATCAAACTGGTCAGCCTGTGTTAACAAACCAGTATGGTGTCACTCTTCACTCACTCCAGCATGGTGCATGTTATTTTCTTGTAAGCACGTAAACATACATTATTTTATATACTTTTTTAGTTAATCTTATCAAATAAAGCCTCTCTAATTTATTTTTTGATCTTTTTGTTTTGCAGATGTAGGGAAAAAAAATGCTGGAGAGTGATGAGGTTTTAATGTATGGTGTTTTATTTGGTTGTTGTCTATTTTGATGACTTTCTCATTTCTTCTTTCTGTTATCTTATGTCTTATGTCATTGTACTATTGTGTTGCTATTAGGGTTATTATTCAATAGAGGTTTATAGAAGAACACTGCTCATGAGAAATGACTTCAGATATCTGTGCTGTTTCAAAGTATGGATATCATCATGACTTTGTTGACTTAAATATGTAACTTTTATTTGCTCTTCTATCAGTTTGAAGAACTATGTTTGTTAGTTTATAGTATAATAACTATATTATAATTATATGATATGGAATTATTAGCTATGGATGTTTGTTAGTTTATAGTATAATAACTATATTATAATCACTAATTTATCATTTTTAGTGAAATACTATATTTACTCCCCTTTTATATTTACAAAATCCTTTTTCTTTTACTAAAAATAAAGAAGGTTCACCTTTAAACCATGTTTGAGCGTCATATTAGAAGCACTTGGTATGTGTTTGTTATTGCGTTTTCTTTCCTTTAGAAGTGCATTAGGATACGATATTTCTCAATTAAACGTCAATCCAAACACTAACGAGATTACTCAACTTGAACTAAACAACCATAGTTTTGAAGCACAATTGAGATGAGTAATTAAATAGCAATATATTCACATTCCAATTGTTTTCACGTTACTACCACCATATGGTGAAAAGGGGGTGAATTTAAAAGAAGTGTTGTCATTGTGATTTAGGAAAATATGATGGAAATAAAAAGTTATTAATTTTTTCTCCAAAAAAAGTTATTCATTTGAAGGCTAAGTCTATGCTTTACTAGTAAGATAGTGTTGTATCATGTATTTGTGTTTTTTATTTATTTTATAAGAAGTTAAAATGGAATGTATTAATAAACATTCGGAGTTCTATCACAAGAAGTGCCAAAAGAATCTGGAAAAATAGTATAGTTACATCAAATGACCAAGGTCAAGCCGACGATCCAAAAAAGAGAAAAACCAAAAATCATTACAAAAGACTCGCAAACAAAAGAGTAGGTTAAGCCATCACATATGATAATCGAAAGCAAATTTATTTATTATTAAATCAATATGTCTGGTCATATCATACTTAATCTAACAGTGGTATATACAAAACTTATCGTACTTGTGCATTATACATGAAACCACTCTAATTCTAGATGAAATAATTTGTTTATCCTATTTTATGTAGCTTGATCTAAAGGTTAAGTAATTAAATAAAAGCATTTTGATGCCTAACTACCTGAGTTTATCTGAATATTTTATACCAAAAAACATAATATAGTACTTTTTTAGTGAAAGCAATTTTGTACTTTTTACTATTGAAAATTAAACTATCGTTGAACATTTTCCTAAAAATTAAAATGTAAACTAGTTGAATATAATTTTACAAGTTAGCAGATTTTATGTGTTTTGTTTGATCAAAAAAAGGTGTCAACCTGTTAGTGTATGGCATTTAAAAGCGTATGTAGTTAACACGAATCAGAAAGGTCTGACCCAAAACGGAATGGTACCAACGTTTTCACACAAACTGTCAAAACTTGTCTTCATATGAGGAAAAAAAAACACACTATGTTAGTATGAATGTGTTCACAAATCATTTCTCAAAAAACAATACAACTCAATAGTCACTGTTCCTTACCAATAAATCCAAGAATAGAAGAGTTGTTAATTGTTGATGAGAGGTCACAACACAGGCAATTCATCACATGGAACAGTTATGGATTGGTTTACGTGTTGTTTGATAACAACAGTGTTTTCAATCTCATGTTACCTTGATTTGACACTGTGATTTCGATATGTCGAGCAAGACTTCAGTTAATTTATATCTGTAGTACACTGAAATAATAACTTTTACTTTTCTTCTAATCTATAATAAT
>Ga0099826_10001897_pt1 | contig 13086 bp, 10 predicted proteins | sample Mtrugardesep15_FD_76830 | JGI IMG/M metagenome (GOLD analysis project Ga0099826, IMG submission 76830) | Root nodule microbial communities of legume samples collected from California, USA - M. trunc garden sep15 | ecosystem: Host-associated > Plants > Roots > Nodule | place: USA: California... | reverse complement strand
TTCTCCAAGGCTTCACTCATGGCCTTCTTATGTTTTTTGTGAAACCACTGTCATATGGAAAATTAGAAAGTCTGTTACCGATCATACAAACAATTATTTTGACATTAATGATTTAGAGATTTTTGAAAAAAGTCAAACTAATTTTGTTTTTTTAAGTACTTTAGGGAAAAAAAGTTTATTTGGTTTTTGCTATTCATAACGAAATAGGTTTCCCTACAATCAACATTTCATGCAATCAAGGACATCAAGACCGTCTGATCTTTATCCTATAAAAGAATGTAGATTTAAACTTTATAATTTGGACCTTACAATCTAAATCAAACGACCACCGATATCCAGGAATGTCTAAAATATTGGCGTAATTTTTAGAGTTAACATATAGAAACTTTCCATGAGATATTCTTACAAAATGAAATATTGCAACTTACGTGTTCTAAATACTACTGCAGATACTTATTCTGAGTATTTGAAACTTAATTAAGACCAAAAGATGAATTGATCAAAATTAGTGAACTTTATATTATACAGGTATACCTTTTCAAGTTTATGGATTCCATGTTCAATTAATACAGAGATGATGACGAAGACTGCGCAGACAGCAGCAACAGCCCAAGTTGGTGTTTCCTTCAACGTTCTTTCCCCAGGAGCTCCTCCGGCCATCTTAATTTGCTTTCTTCTTTCAAACAACAATGTGTACGTTTTTTTAGTTAGTCTATAGTCTTAGTTTATATTAATATTAATTTTGTGGTTAAGCTAATTAACCTTGCTACTGATAGTATATATGCGGTTTGAGAAAACGATGTTTTTTCCACATGCTTTCTGATTTTAACGTATTCTTCCTCTTTAGAAAACACAAGACATAATTTGTGTCAACAAAAAGAAAAAAAAGACAACAAGACAAATCAGTGAGCATATAATAGTGAAAATTTAAGCCGGCCCTTTGGAAGATTTGCTTGTATATGGTTTTTATCGTTTTATACTTGTATATGGTTTGTGCATTATTGTTAGTTTTTTTAAAAACACAATTTATATCATACAATTGTTTTTTTGACTAATTATATGATATTACATAATTCTTGGTCCCATGGCAACTTTATATGTATGATATAGCAAAATTATATAAATTAATTATCGTCATTATCGACCAATAAAAGTTAAATTGATCATTCTGTATAATTGTTCGTGAACTTTGGTCCTCGATGTGATTATTGATGGATGATGATGACATAAACTGAAGTTGGGCATAGACCATAGGAGACACCGCGGCCGAAACATATATTAATCTTAGATTGACTGATTCTTCATGTGTCCATTAATTAATTAAAGTAATACTACAAATAAAGTGCAAACTTCAAAAGTGTGTTCTTCTCTTAATTGTTTTTTTCAATTTGACAAATTCAACAGCTACTATGTATCAATACTGGATCAGTAAGTAGTAGTATGTATTCACTTGAGAATAAAACAAAAGCCGGAGATCCAAAACAGACAAATTAGAGGTATCCGTTGATTTGGTAAATTTGAGAGTTAAACTGTTATTATATGTGGTGCAGAGTAACGGCAAAGTTAGTTAGTTGTAGGTTACAGTAGATTTAAGTTGTATGTCATAGACAGCTACATCAAAAGGATAAAGTAAACTTTCGACAAAAGGAGGCATGTCCCCATGAATTGTAAAAAAGAGGTTTTGTGACCAAAATATGTGTTATATGGTCCACTCAGCTGCAGGGGCAAAGGAATGCCTAACCACAAAAGAAGGAAAACCCCCGTGAATTCTAAAAAAGTTGCCTTGTGCTCAAATATTTCATATGATTTAACCAAACTCCAGGGGAAAAACTATAAACAAGTGTGACAAGCTTGTATGTCCGGTGAACACCAATGCAGTCAAGAAATACTTTGTTAAAATAAAAAGTTCGATAAGTCGCAAATCTGAAAAGGCGGCTTAGGCAAAAAAAGAGCGTCTCGATGGACTGAAAACCCGAAAGGGCGGTCCATGCAAAAGTTAGAGACATAAAAAAATGAATGAAAAAAAAAGAAAAAATGATTATCCTGATAGGTTGAAACCCACAAGGGCGACCTATGCAAAAGTTAAGGATTATGACAAAGTAACTGCACTTGGTCGGACATGACTCACTTAGGGCATTTCAGCCGTCAAAAGACCTCCGACTCATGACAAGGTAATTGCAACAAATCAGATATAATCCATCTGGGGCAATGTATAATATATATAAAGTCTGTCGTTCAAACTTTAACCACCACAAAAAAAATTCAAACCTTGACCATCACAAAAAAAAAGACGTCACTTCAAAGTAAGTTATAGTACTATCGTTTTGTTGTCGTTGATATTGGTAATAAGGAAAGAAAATACACCACCACCCTAGTGAAGGAACCATTGACGATCGAGCATACCACACAACAATTTAAAATAGAAGGGAAACCCTAAACATGGGGCGAGACTTCGAGTGGCTTAAATTGACGATCCAATGATAATGCACAACAATTTACTTCTCCAAAAATGTGAGTACTTGATGCATGCATTTTAATCGAAATCATTCGATTACTATTTTCTTGCACCCACGCTGTCAAGACATTAGTTACCGTCCGATATTGATTGGAGGATCCAGAAAAAATAGATTTGATTTTCATTTTATAATTCTTAAAATATCAAGCTTTAATGAGATTCGTTTGATCAAGATCGAACGATCACCAAATCATGGTTGCGGGACTGCGCCGTCTTATTGACTGTAGCTGATCATGGTCCATTTTAATATGATGCATGGTTTTAAGAATACAACGATGTTGAATATATTAAAAGAGTTTTGTCATTCATTCCAAACGACTCAAAGGAGTTTACACATAATATTTAATTTATTACATTAAAAAATAGAAAATAGAAAATAGAAAAGCGGTGTGGTTGTTGGAATATCCGATCTGGATATGATAACTAAGCATTAGGAAAGAGAAAATATATCTCAAGTTTTAATTAATGGTAGCTCCTTCTTTGATATCATCGAATCGAAGGAATTAATTTGAACCGTATTTCCTTTCATTTATCAACAACAAAACAAATCACTCTTCATCCCTAATCTCATATCATGGCTTCTGCTTCTGTTGCTGCTGCTGTTTCAACTTCCTTCCTTCTCACCAAATCTGGTAAATCTATTCTATTCTATTCTCTCTCCGATTCATTCACTCACTAATTTGCAAGATCTCATTTCATTTCTTAATGATGTTGTAATTGTAATTGTATTGGTAGCATCATCTTCATCCATGAATCACTCCCATTTGAAGCTCAAACCACCCACTTTCTCGCCCAATCGGAGAATGCTACTTTCTTCTTCAACCACTAGCAGGGGGCCTTTCATTGTTCAAGCTGCGTATAGGTAAATTACTTTCTCTGCACCTTATCAAAACAACTTTTCACATATTGTGTCCAAAAATAAAAGTAAATTTGAACCACTACAGTGATGGTGGAAGGCCCAACAGTGCTAGCATCTTTGTTGGTGGCTTTATCTTGGGAGGATTGATCGTTGGAGCTCTTGGCTGTGTCTATGCACCTCAGGTACTATTTCTTAACAAAGCATGCAGCATAATTAAAACTGCAACTGCAAATGCAAATCAGGATTTCACTTATTATGTGCTCTTTTACTCTTTCATAGATCAGCCATGCTTTAACTGGAACTGAGAGGAAGGAGCTGATGAGAAAACTGCCAAAGTTCATATATGATGAAGAAAAGGCTTTAGAGGTGAGCACAAGAACTGCTATTGCCCATTTATCTGGAAATCAACTCACTTCAATGGGGATTATTTTTCAAATTCTAATCAATATTATCATCGACATGTTTGCCAAATCTGTATAATGATTTCTATTTCCTGGAGGCATCCAGTTGTAACCATCCATTTAGTTGCAAAAATTTATATAGAATTGGGCCTAGTATTAAGCAAGGAATTGGTCCTGGGATACCCTTATGTTAGTTACATTTGTTCTTCTTGCTGCAACTTGTTGGTTTTAAATGAGTCTATCATTAATGGCTCACGAAATTTGCTTAACTTGATTTGCAGAAAACACGGAAAGTATTGTCTACCAAGATTGAACAATTGAACGCGGCTATAGATGAAATTTCTTCTCAGCTTCGGTCAGACAATACCCCAAATGGGGCAGCTGTGAACTCTGATGAAGTTGAAGCTGCCAAATGAGACAGTTGCTGTGATCTTGGCCATTACACTGTTCGATGAAAATATCGTTGGTACAAAATCCATTTTGAATTTCTTGTAATATCTTTGCATTTCATCATATAGATAAACAAAGTTGATGACAGCCTCCACTTAGGTAAATTTGTCATTTCGATGGGAGGTTTCTTGTGCTCTATTTCTGTCAGCATTTTTTTCTTTTTTAGTGAAAGAATATGGACATATCTATTAGTTAACTGTTTCTGGTTTGTATCGTTTTAATAATCAGTGCTCAATGCTTAGACAGTGAACACTATCACTTTGGATTCTCCATAATGTTGTCACTTTTACAGCAAACATGAAATACATGATAACTATGGACTCATCTTATGGTGTTTGTCTTATCGTTTGTCTTGTCGTTTGAATCAACGGCTAACTAAAAGTAAAATCGCGTAACTTTACAACACCTTTGAGATTTATCCCCTTCTCATAATCTTCCCTCTTCCCATTAATTGGTTATTTCAACCCTTCTATAAATTCTTGCCTCCACTATGATTCCAAGCTAACATGTCCTCTTTTGGGTCACAAAGTCAATGTTATTTTCCTGTGAGAAATGAGATGGTTCGAGTCATCATTGAAAGTAACGATAAAGCTTCCGAAAAGGATTAAAGAGAGCATCACTTTGCAATTTATAACAGTTTATAATATCCTCCATTAATTAAAATATTCAGAATTAGGAGACCAGTAATATTGGCCAATGCCACACATATCATGGTGCGACAAGGTAGAGTCTGCCTATAATAAAATGCACGTTTGAATTTTGTGTATGTGTGTTCTAAAGAGACAGAGACAACTCATGTATCATTGGAGTTTTCATGTATCATCTGTTTGAGAGCAGATGAAACTTTCACAGATATTTAATGTTTCTTCTTCTAGTGCTCAGATGGTTGGTTCTCTTGAGAAAAGAATTTTCATATATGTTTAATTTTTTTTAAGGCAATTACTGGTAGGAACGCCCCGTGGCTAGGGAAAAAGCTTAAACCAATTAAAAAAACTACTGTAAAACTTATTTACATAAAATCCATGAACTCAACTTTTGTTGACACGACCATGAACTCACAGTTTGTTCTAGAGTGGACTTTCCAATTGGTTCAAACCCAATACCACACTCCGTCAAGCTATATATGTCACCCAAGTGTTGTCCATGGAAGTACACCATTAGACGTCATGACTGCCATGGATTCCAGCCACATTTTGAGGAATTGTTCTTTCTTTCATCCACAATCACAATGAGATTTTGTCTTTTTCTAGCACATTCACCGAGTTCGTACATAACACAGCTATGTTTGATGTTACATACAAAATGCACGAGAGATAGAGGAAAAAGAAGAGTACATTACAAGATACAACACTTGCACTTATTCACTCATATGACTTCTGACTAGATGCAACCCTTCACAACTTACCAAGACTATCGCTATCACTATCCAGTTAGATAACATCTGAGGTTTTTTTTTATCTCAATCTCTTCATGCTCGACCAATATTCTTTGTTCTCTACTACGTAGCTTTTAAGTACTTTTACAACGTAGGTTTCACAGCTAGGGTTGACGAGAAGGAGAGTAGCCTTGCCTGTTTTCCTATGAATTTGTTTGGTGTTATTACAAACGAATTTAACTAGTGTCAATTGTTGGTTTAAAAAAGTTTTACACATTCATCCAATCACATCTCATCAAATAAATAATTGTAAAAATATTTTAAAAGCGAATATATCAAAATAATGTAATAGTAAAATATGATTTATTAAACACATGTATTAAAGTGACACTAGGGGATATTGTTTATTAATTAAATCCTATTATAAATATCTTATAATTTTACAATTTGATGTTATTTGGATCTTTTATTATCAAAATACAAATGGACACATCCTTGGGGAACAATTCAAAAAATAAAATAAAATAACGGGTTATTTTATTTTTTTATATATTTTTTAACATTTCAAAATTACACTATTTTTTTTAAGTGTAATGATCCTACGGATAATTTTGGTACTACAAGTGACCAAAAACAACCCAAGCAATGCTGAAATGAATTCATTGGTGTTGGTTATACAAGGTGTATAAGAATTCATTATCTAAGATTAAATTAATAAAAATGCACTTGTATTGTCGATTTTAAAAATAAAATAAAAAACAAATTAATAGTTTTTATTTAAACTCACTCATCATATATTTCCCTTCTTTCACATTGTTTTATACTTATATGTATGTGGCTCAAAATAAGAAGTCCAATGATCACTGATCAGAATACATGGATGTCCAAACATTATCTTATCTTGTAGATATTCTTACAAGTTATTCACCACTCATTCCATTACTCCCCCAGCAACCATAATTTTCTTTTTCTCAATCAACTTCACAAAAATCTGTAAAGAAAGATATTAACCACTCATTCATCAACCATAATTTTCATTGTGAATATAAACACTCAGCAAAGAGTTGTTTTTCAGCTTGGTTGCATCTATAGCTATGGCCACCCATGCAGCTTTAGCTTCTACTAGAATCCCTACAAGCACAAGGTTTCCATCAAAGGCCTCTCACTCCTTCCCAACTCAATGTGCCTCAAAGGTTTCACTCTCTCTAAAGTTGTGTCCTTCATAATTGTTTTGTTTCATATCTTAATAAATAGTGTCTTATACTTCACTTTGCTTGTGCAGAGACTTGAGGTGGCTGAATTCAGTGGACTAAAATCATCTTCATGCATTACCTATGCCAGTAATGCTAGAGAGTCTTCTTTTTCTGATGTTGTAGCTGCTCAACTCACAACCAAGGTTATTTTCTAGTTACATATTTTTTATATCTCATTGGATCATGAGAGATTCCGTCCTTCTTTTATATGTCGCATAAATGTATTAGCTCCGATGAAACACTGACACAAACACCAAATACGACACTCACTTGTTGACAATAGTAATAGTTTGAAAAATGAAATAATTGAATGTAATCGCATGTGTTGGTGTCAAACACTAACACGTTTTGGACACTAGACACACCTGTAATCTGAATTGTCGATACTACATATTTGTGCTACATAGATTAGCTCTAAATATATTCTTTGTAGCTAAATATATTTATCATTAGATAAATCCTTCATCCAGAAAATGTCGGAACCATAACATATTTGTATGGAAGCAACAACAAAATTGTAGTTAAATGTCTCCTTTTAAAACCATTCTCTTAAATCCATTAAAGATCATTAAAGTAATATTACAATTAAGTAACACCTTTGGTTACTGGGCTGGAGCTAAATAAATTCAATTTGCTTATTGTTTGCAAATTATAATCAGGCCATTGGATCAACTGCTGTGAGGGGAGAGACTGTTGCTAAGTTAAAGGTAGCAATCAATGGTTTCGGACGCATTGGTAGAAATTTCTTGAGATGCTGGCACGGTCGAAAGGACTCACCACTTGAAGTAATTGTTGTCAATGACAGCGGTGGTGTCAAGAATGTAAGTTTTCAAATGTCATTGCTCCTTTAATTGTGTTGACTTAGTTTGCTTTGGTACTACAAACTAATAAGTTTCACTGAATTGAATGGTATAGTAATAGTGACATCCTCTTGTTTCACATATTCAGGCTTCACACTTGTTGAAATATGATTCTATGCTTGGAACATTTAAAGCAGATGTGAAAATACTAAACAATGAGACTATTACAGTTGATGGTAAGCCCATCCAGGTTGTCTCTAGCAGGGATCCTCTTAAGCTTCCTTGGGCTGAGCTTGGAATTGACATTGTTATTGAGGTAAATTCAAACATCATCAATCGTAGGCCACAAAATGAAAATACAAGCATTTGATTGGTTCATTTCTTAAAAATCAACATAGTACTGTTTAATGAAAAATATGAAAAGAATTTTTTTCTGAATGTACTCGAGAGAATTTTTTAAAGTTGATGAATTTTTGTTCAGGGAACTGGAGTGTTTGTCGATGGCCCTGGAGCCGGAAAACACATCCAAGCAGGTGCCAAGAAAGTTATCATCACAGCTCCTGCCAAGGGTGCTGATATTCCAACTTATGTTGTTGGAGTAAATGAGCAAGATTACGGCCATGAAGTAGCCGACATCATAAGGTAAGGCTTTAATGTTTAAGTTGTTGACCTCGTTGCGGATGTTGAGGTTGAGAACAAGGGTATTTACAGTTGAGAATGTCAATGCAAGATAGTGGTGTGTTTTGATTGATTATTCATATTCATTCTTATGTTTCTTAATGTACAGCAATGCTTCTTGCACCACAAACTGTCTTGCTCCCTTTGTGAAGATCCTGGATGAAGAATTCGGTAAGCAAAAATTCTGATACTCATCATACCGATAGCTAGTATTGTAACAGCAACATTTGATTGCTAGCTCAAAGCCACTTAATCATCTTTGGTCTATATTTCCAGGAATTGTTAAGGGAACCATGACAACCACACATTCCTACACAGGAGATCAGGTATATTATCAAACATCATATGTTTGTAGGAATTGAAAACTTGTTTTACTTATGTGTGGTCCATTATTTATCTTTTTATTCTTTTATGTATAGAAACTATATATGAGTAACTTTTCAAAAAGTAGTCGATAGAATTTTTTTAAATCAAGTAGGGGAACTTTGATAATTTTATCTGTTTAAAAATAAATAAAAATATCTTTTAGCTAAAAAAATTAAAATTATCAAACAACTTGAGCTTTATTTCTAAAGCTCTTATTTTTAATTTTAAAGTGATTTTTAGTGTCAAAACAAATCAAACCAAACTAAGTCTAAAAGTTGTGTTTGTGCAGAGGCTTCTGGATGCTTCACACAGGGACTTGAGAAGAGCCAGGGCTGCAGCACTGAACATTGTCCCCACCAGCACAGGAGCAGCCAAGGCTGTCTCTCTAGTGCTACCACAGCTCAAGGGAAAGCTCAACGGAATTGCCCTTCGTGTGCCGACACCTAATGTTTCAGTTGTTGACCTTGTGGTGAATGTTGCGAAGAAGGGTATTTCGGCTGAAGATGTCAATGCAGCATTCAGAAAGGCAGCTGAGGGACCACTGAAAGGTATATTGGATGTCTGTGATGTTCCACTTGTGTCTGTTGACTTCCGCTGCTCCGATGTTTCTTCAACTATTGATTCTTCCTTGACTATGGTCATGGGAGATGATATGGTCAAGGTGGTTGCTTGGTACGACAATGAATGGGGTTACAGGTTAGATTACTATCCATATATAATGAAGTTTCATGTCATATCACTATTTTTTTTTAAATTTACCATTCCAGTTTATACAAATAGAACATCCATGCATCTTTTTAGGATAAACAACTGAATTAAGCGCTTATCACAAAATGCTTATGTATAAGCTCTTTCAATAATAAAAGCTAAAATATAGTCAGTGTTTTCATAAGCTATTATGGAGAGTTTATGCAAATAAGCTAAAAACAACTTATGGACATGTCATAAACTGTTTCTACAAGTTCTCAGAAACAATATATTAAGTGTTTATTTCTATTGAAATATGTTCAAATAAGTCAATCCAAACAGACCTCAAATGATGAAAGTTGCTGCTGGAGTTGTTAACTTTTTGTGTACTTGTAATATAGATATAGATCATGTTATTGATAGTTACAATGTTGGTGATTTCAGTCAAAGAGTGGTGGATTTGGCACATCTAGTAGCAAACAAATGGCCAGGCACCCCTCAAGCAGGGAGTGGAGATCCATTGGAGGACTTCTGTGAGACAAACCCGTCCGATGAGGAATGCAAAGTTTATGAATAGAGGAGAATCATTTTCTAACTTGATTATTACCTCTACAAGCAAGCCATTTGTTTTTTCCTTTTGTTATTTACGTATGATATCATTCATATGAGAAAAAAGAACAAAATGTTCAGACATACAATGTGTTTTGTGATGTCTGTGGGATTGATACCAAGTTAAATTTGTCTATGGTCAATAATGAGTTTTGGTGTAATAATGATTCATAATATCATTATATATATATATTGATAATGACAATGCACTTCTGATATCTGATATACAATTTCGCAATTCTCAACAACACAAAATTAGTACTTCAAAGGAGGGAAATAGGAAAAATAGTTCTTTCCTAATCCATAGACCATAGTTCATACCAAGTGTTTTGACTCGGATACCAAGCATCAATCATTTTCATGTTAACATCATTCATTCTTGGAGTGTAACTAACATTACATCATGATGTAACTCCATAAATTGGTATAGCAATAAATAAAACTAACTAATTTTAAATAATCGATATTAATTATAAATCAATAACTCTACATGCTAATTCAGACAACAAAATGAATGAAATTACCATTTACCACAGTTCTTATAGATATAATCTACTACAATGGAAGGAGCTGATAATATAATATACAGCTACAACAAATCACAATCATTAAGAGGATCCCTTGACTTTTAATGGTGTTTGTATTGAATGTAATACAAGTACTAACATGTACTTGGAGATAACTCCCAATTGTTTTTCTTGTAAATGAAGTAACTTTCCCTAACAAACTTCCAGATATATATCGTGTAAGAAGAGTAATGTTATCACTAGAATCATTTACAATGCTCTAAAATTTGGGATTTGTACAAAAATAGCACAACGGCTAACATCAATAAATATTCAACAACATCAAAGGGTCAATTGCTTGATTTGAACTATGCTGCCATTACTCTTTGTATCCTTTTCGGTTGCCTTCCCAGTTGATCTTCAGGTGATATTTCATCTCCATTCCTCTTTCTTCTTTCACTCCTCGATGGACCTTTCTTCTCGTCGATGAGTGAAAGAAATCTTTGAAGTGGGCCAACGTTAGAAGCAGATTCGGGAGGAGTAGAATGTCGTAACAGTAACATAATCTGCAAAAAATATATGACGAGAGCAATAAAGCAAGCCATCCCGCAAATGATGAAGAGACCCCAGAAACTTTTGAGCTGAAGACGATCTGATTCAATTTCAGTATTATCTAAACTACAGGTGCTTCGTGTCATCCACTTATCATGAATCCGTTGCAGATCCCCAGTTTCAGAAAGTTGTAGGATGGCAGTTGACAAATCCACCGCCAAAGGGGAGTCTCGAGGGAATGCCTGTCATGAGATGATAAACAATGAGTGTTGTGATTATAACACTGACAACACAAATTCAGGATGATGAATAAGTCGTACACATATATTAACAACCCACATTGGTAAGCAAATTGAAGTGGAGAGGAAGAACACAAAAGCAAGGAAATATGCAGTTGATGTCATTGATGATTCAATTTTTCCATTCAAGATATTTGAAAGATAGTCTAATCACAGAATCACAGATATACAGAACACACCCTAATACCCACCATGCTAATAGAATAAAAACAAAATGAGTCTTATGGAATACTGAATACACTAAGGGATGAGTTAGGTACATGCATATATTACCATATTCAAGAGAACAACAAGCAATTTACCCAACTCAATTTTGCCTTCCCTCCAATGTTGGCGGGATTTGAAAGGGTGGACAGGTGGGTTTAAACTTAAAAGCATTTTAAACTCATTAACTAAAATCCATTCACAAACTATACCTATAATAAAATATAACATGAAATGTTATATGAGTATAAAAATTCATTAGTTTTAAAATCTTTCCCGTCCCACGATGAACAACCAAACGTGGAGAAAATTATTTTCTCTCCCCTTCGCTTCTCGTAATCAAACAGATGATCAAATTAAATCCCTCCCTTCCTTAGAACATCACTTAAAAAAGCAAGTAATTGAGGATGTTTATATTCAATCTTGGCCAACCAAATAGTGATTCACTTTTCCCATAAAAAAAATAAAAATAAAAATTGAAAGACTCCATATTCACAGTTGTTTGCAGCACATTTAAATATCTATTTTCTTTTTTCCATTGATTATTTATTTAAAAGGTATATAGATACTCACAAACCCCCAGCCACTTCTGGTGAACTCCTGACCTACAATCCTGAATGTGCATTGGGTTGATAAGAATATTTCGACATAAGGTCGTTCATCTACAATAGCAGCAACACCTCCTTTATTAGGACCAAGCTGGAGTGCCTTAGCATATTCTTCTGGAGATCCAAGAGGAACAAGTCTAGATCTGGATATTCCAAGATCTTCAGTCAAGTAATGTTCGGCAAATGAACCCACTTGAAACCCTATTGGTTCATCACTAGCTTTTAAGCTTTCGATGCCACTGATACGTGAAGATAACTGCTGCACTGTGAGTATGGATGTTAAACTAGCAGTGTAGCTGGAATTAATGATCAAAACCACAAACAACCATATGAGTACTACACCGCGACCAAGAGTACTCATTGTGTTCTCTCCTGCAAAAGTAATGGAAAAAAAAAAACGATTAAGTGCTTCATTATGTCTGTTTAAATTTCAACTAACAAAATTAACTGGAGTATCACTTACTGTGGGAAAAAAATAGAGTTGACAGGCTAAACCTGCATGCATGGTAAAAATAGATGGATCAGGAACAACTGAAACCACCGTATTCAAAATGAAGACAAATCATATACTGCAGGCTGCAACTGCCCCAAAAAATGGTAAATTGAAACTGTAAATTCTTAAATGCTTTCTACATCCTATTGACAAGCATAATGGCATGAAAATCTAAGAAACGTGATATTAGAAAAATATAGGCCATGCCTATGCTTTCCATTGCATGGACAGCAGCTGAAGCTACTTATTAGTAGTAGTGTAGCAGTAGTCTCGTTTATACCATAGCATATACAAAAGTATACAACTATTTAGCAAAGCATGTCAGTAAGTTTCTCTCAAATAAATAACTGACCATAATATGGTTACAAATTGTTGTTTAGGTGAACCCCTGAACTCATCATTTACCCTGTGTTCCAGAATCCATACAACTA
>Ga0099826_10001896_pt1 | contig 13087 bp, 4 predicted proteins | sample Mtrugardesep15_FD_76830 | JGI IMG/M metagenome (GOLD analysis project Ga0099826, IMG submission 76830) | Root nodule microbial communities of legume samples collected from California, USA - M. trunc garden sep15 | ecosystem: Host-associated > Plants > Roots > Nodule | place: USA: California... | reverse complement strand
GGGGAAAAAAAAAAAACAAAAGGGGGGTTATATTAAGGGACGGAGGGAGTACTAATAAAAACAATTAATGATGAAAATCCTAATAATGACTCATGGCAGCAAATTCAAAGTCATTCAATATATCAAGATTGAGTGTGGAAATTTGAAATATGGACCAAAATGGTAGGAGCCTTTGTTGTTAGTTTTTTTTTTTAATCTAAACTTTTTCTTCCTTCAACAATTTGTCAAAAGTCTAACCACATAATGAGGCAATGATGTTGTTAATTGAATCTTATAGCAACAAATTGAATTCCTAAGGCGATTGCAGTTTCCCTCATCTTAACCAGATTCAACTATACCAATCACGATACAAACCGCAGCTTGGAGAATTCTTTCCGATCAGGTTTGTGGCAACACAGCTAGCCTAGCACCGTCTTTAGCGGATTCTCAGAGTGGATCCAAGACAGAATCAATGGCCTCCATACTCACTTTCCCTCTCTTTGAAGTTTTGAAAGTGGTAGGAGACTTCGATGGTTGTTAACAAGGGCAATGAAGGAATAAAAAGAATTATGTAAATGCTGACAACAAATAGTGAATAGATTTGGGGCTGGACATGGAAGCTAGGATTTCTGGCTCCTTGTATAATTGATTCTAGAAGACAGAATCAATTGTTGAAGAGGTAACCAAACATGCCAGGAAAAGGGAAGAATCGCGTTTAAGGGTCTATATGTGAGGTTGGGGTGCACAAACGCGAAACCAAACTGAGGCGTAACAAAGAGTAACTTTTGTAAAATCATGGCACCACACTGTAATTTACCCAAACTCACAGTGATGCTGAACAAGAAATAAATCTACGACTACCGTAAAGCATGAGATGGACAGAGGGAATACAAAATAAAAATAAGGAAAAGGAAATTGTGTACCAACCTAAACTTGTGCCCAGTGGAGACCAAGTGTTAGATGCATATTAGGGCAATGGGCTGGGGGGGGAGGGGATATGATTTTTTTTTCTTTTTTGAATTAAAAAAAAGCATAACACCAAGCAGAAATTATCACAAAACAACACCAGTTATGCCAGGTTTACAACACAATTTTGCATTATGCAGAGAGCAACACTAAAACTATATCCATCATTCACCAAGTACACACCACATTATAAAACAAAATGAAAGAGTACACATTCTAAATCCCAGAAGCCGAAACAGAGATGCTAAGTGCTCATTTGGAACTGCAGCACAATTCCATTTTTCGAATCAATGTGATTCTGCTGTAAAAAATATGAAGCTACAAAATGTTGTTTTACCACCAACGCGAGTTCAATGTTGTTCCAAGGTATTATAAACAAACAGGCTTTAAGTCTGGGGGAATATGATTTAATTCACATAGCCTCATGCTGACCCTGGTTAAGGCTATTAGTTTCCTTTGGTTATTTATGCTTGATATAACAGCTTGTAAACAGCAAAAACAAATCCTAATTTTTTTTTAGTGTATGCCACATCATAGGTGTGGCTAACTTCAGTAAGAATGAAATATCTAAACAGCAAAAACATGTGGTTCCATGAGCATAATTGGTAAAAAATTATTCTGAAACATTATCATCTACATGCTTATGCTGAACAGATATTGGTTTTACCTAAACATTAACACACATACAGAGAGAGGAGGGGGAACAAAGACATTGAAAAACAACCATTTCCTACTAACACCATAAACACTTATATTCTATTCAAAATGTGTAACCAAAAGGACCTAATAACATTTTATAAAACTCTTCAAATCATTCACAGCCAGTTATTTATCATATATTCCCTCTAGCAAGGTCTTTTCAACACAGATTAATTAAAAACGATTTAGTACCAGCAACTCAATTCATAGGATTATTCATTGAAATTCTCCTAGATGACACGGGGGAATGAAAGTACGCCTTGGTGCGTATGCAGGGAGATTTACACCGAAATTTGGCTGCAGATCATACTCTCCACCCCAAATTGGAGGCATTCCAAAACGATTAGGAAATCTTCTCCTTTGAAAGAACCTCATAATACCAGACCGACGAGGATTTTGGAAAAGAATTGGTTGCTCTAATTTCTTCTTTGTTGCTCGATACTGAGCAAACAAGTTCTTAAAAAACTTCATACCATTCACCCTTTGTCCAAACTCCTCCTCAAACTTCTTCTTCCACAAGTCATCATTCGAGGCAAGGTACTGCAATTCAGAACAAGTGCAACAAACTTTGGCCAAATCATCACCGGGAAGATACTCAAATATCAGCAGCTTAAGCTCCATTGGAAGACGCATAAAACACGGTGGAAGTTCTAACCCAGCTTTATCACAAAGATCAATTAAAAGTGGCAACGCAAGCCCGTCTTTCACTATCTTCCACAATTCAAAAACTTTATCTCCACCATCGTTAAAGTTACCATTAAATTCCGAATTTTCCAGCATCAATTCTAAAGGCTTAGCAAACCTAGATTTATCTAAATAAACTCTATGCACCCTTGAACCAGCATCATCACATAATGAACCATAAACATTCACAAAATTCCCTAAAGTCTGAATTTTCAAATTCACAGCATGAGATGAACCATTAGTAAGAATCTCAGGAAGAGTATACCTCAAAGATATCATTGATGATGAAGAAGACATATCATCAACAAGATTAGAGCAACTAATAGCCATACCCGAAACCTCGTCCACACGAACAAACCCAGATTCAAGAATAACAGCATGAATCGCAAACACCAAAAGTTTCAAATCACTAACATTATCACCGAGCGCTTCCTTAATAACCCTCTTCACGAAATCAGGTTCTGGATTATTCTTTACAGCCACTGTCGTCGCCGTCGCCGTAGCCGCCTCATCAGACCCATCAACCATTTCTGTGTCATTCACGTCTGGGGTGTTCAAAGTCGGAGACTTTTCGTCAATTGGGGTGATTTCCGGCGAGTTTTGAATGATGGGTTGGTTGTTAGGTTTGTGAGGGAGGGTTTCGTTGTGGGAGAAAGCGTTAGGATTGAAAGTGTAGAAGATGAGGTCGCCGGCGGCGATGCCAACTGAATGGAGGGAATCGTTCGGGGAGGCGGCGTTGATTTCATCCTTTCTGTTGAGGGAGAGATGAATAGAAGAGGAAGAAGATGAAGGGATGGTTTGAGAAATTGTGAATTTGAGTTGTTGAAAGGAACATGGATCAGGAACTTCAATTTTTAGGGTTTCTTTCGATTCTAAAGATCTAAGTCTAAGCTTCATGGTGATGTTGATTTGGTTTCGCAAAATTCTGTCGAAATTTTCAAGTTGCTATGTATGCATACACTGATATATAATCTCTTCTTAGCAGAATGGAAACAGGAGATATGAAAGGCGTAGCGTGTTCACTAAGTTCGACTTAGGCACTGTTTGGCTTGGCCTAAAAGTTAATTTATAACTTATCTCTCCTATCTTATTTATTACTCAAGTTTAATTAAACATATTTAATCTTTTATTTATTAAAGTTAACCTACACGTTAATTGTTGTCCTAATTTTAACATAAATTTCTATATTTATTTTTATTTTATTACCTTGTTTAATTAAACTTATTTAATCTCTTATTTATTAAAATTAACCCAGACGCTAACTGTTGCCCTAATTTTAACCTAAATTTTATGTTTACTTTTATTGTATTACCCTGTTTAATTAAACATAGTTAATTTAATTAATTTAATCAAAATCTTATTTTCAAACGGAGAAAACTCTCTTATCTCTTATCTCTTGTTTATTAAAGTTAACCCGGACGTTAACTGTTGCCCTAATTTTAACCTAAATTATATGCTTACTTTTACTGTATTACCTTTGTTTAATTAAACCTATTTAATTTTTTATTTATTAAAGTTAACTCGGACGCTAACTGTTGCCCTAATTTTAACCTAAATCTCTATGTTTACTTTTACTGTATTACCCCTGTTTAATTAAACCTATTTAATTTAGTTAATTTAATCAAAATCTTATTTTCAAACGGAGAGATTTCTTATCTCTTATTTATTAAAGTTAACTCGGACGCTAACCGTTGCTGTAATTTTTATATTAGATTATTTACAAAACAAGTCGATAAATGCTATAAAAAATAACTGTAATTTGACACTTGTGAAAAGATTAGACTGTAGACCAATATGACATATTTTCAACCCTATTAGTAATACTCTTAAGGCTTAAATACGTCTATAGTCCCTGCAAATAGGGTCCGGTTGATTGTTAGGCCTTGTACTTACTAATATCGAGGCTTGTTGTTCGTGTTCTCGATGTCTGGAGTGTTGTAAACAATCATGGAAATGAGCACCTTGAAATGATTGTTATGGGGTCAAAAATAAATTCTTTGGAAACAAAACTTTTATAACAATATATAAAAATTGAAGTATAGTAAAATTTCATAATCGTCCTTTTTAAAACTCATAATCTCCTTAATTTGATGTGTATAATGGTCATTTTGCAAAATTTAATTTACTGTTTTTTAAAAAATTATTTAGGGATAACGGTGTAACAAATTTTCACTTCCACGGATAGGAATGGTGTAACAAATTTCCACTTTTTCATGAATAAGTCATCCTTTTGCTTGATTTAATTTAATTGTTGTTTTTTTTAAAAATTAATTAAGATAATGGCGTATCAAATTTCCAATTCCACGTATAGAGGACTAAGAATAGTGTAATAAATCATAACTTTCACGGTTAGGTATTTTTTTGGAAAAATAAATTTATTGTCTTTTTAAACAAATTAATTTAGATAATTATGGGACTTAGCGTAACCAATTTCCTTAAAATTTCATACGCCAACTTCTTCTTATTTAGACATATTACTTCCATTCTATCCAATCAATTAATCTCATCTCTTTACTTCTCTTTCATTGTTATTCAACTCACAAAAGGTTATATATTTTTTCCAACCCAACAATTGATTTCATGATTTGATGAACAATTAATTATTGATCTTATTCTTCCAATTTTTTTCGTTTTTTAAGAATGACACTATATACTGATGCAATCATTGATATTAACGACCCTAAAGAAATATCGAGACTTGTTGTTCGTGTTCTAAATGTCTAGAGTGTTGTAAACAATCACGGAAATGAACACCTTAAAATGATTGTTATGGAGTCAAAAATAAATTCTTTAGAAACAAAACTTTTATACTTTTTTTTAACTCAGTTCATTTTTGTCATTCTAGAACAGACAATATTTGTTTTGATGTGGATAAAGAGTGATAATAGCAAGGGTTGAATAATAAATAAATACTAATTTTACTCAAATATTGTCATAGCTTTGTTAGAGTTTTGTTTACTATTGCATCGTATATGGGAGCTTTATATTAGAGTTTTATTTGCTCTTGCATTTTTTATGGGATAAAGTGATCATCGTAGGTTCTTTAAGTGATGATCAATTTTTCTAAGGGATTTATTTAATAGGGTGGTTACATTTTTTATAGTTGATGCACCTTTCTAATTCGCTCTTACATTTGCGAATTATGTTAGCTGTCTTTTATTTTCAATTTGCATAGCTTTTACTCAACCTTCTGATCCTAACATATATTTGCAAGGGAAATCGCCTAAACTGCTACGACCCAAGCATTACATATTAGCAGCAACTGAAGTATTCCTCACCCCCCATCAACTCCCAATTAGAATCTATAATTAATGGCGAGGTCGGAAATAGTCGAAAGAGAAGATTTTAGAAAGCCTTTTCATTTGCTTTATAAACCTGTTCTAAAAAGAAAAATAAAAGATTAGAGAAAATGTGTTAGGGACTATGGAATGGGAGCGGTTATGATGCATAAGAAAATCCTTATGCATCGTGCATAAATCCTAACATAATTGCTTCCTACACCCTCAAAGGAAACCAAACAAAACAAAACGAACCAAACGCGGAAACAAATTGAATCATCACCGTCGTTCATCATCATCACCACTGGAATTTTCAATCTCATCATCAACATCGTTGTTCATCATCATCACCGTACCGGAATGCCAAAACCATTTTGGTGTGGAAATGGTTTCTATGAGTTGTACTCCAAACCCATTTTGCTGTGGAAATGGTTTCCAGAATCTTCAATCTCATCATCAACACCGTCGTTCATCATCATCACCGTACCGGAATGCCAAAACCATTTTGCTGTGGAAAACCATTAGATTTACTTAATGGTTTCTAGCTGTTGTACTCCAAAACGATTAGATATACTTAATGGTTTCCAGCAGTTTCCCAGCCATAAATCTCAGCCCATGGGTGCGAAAATTCGTGCAGTTATGGTGAAAATCACGAACCCGAATCCACAGTTCCACCTCCAAACCCATAACCATCACAACCCACTTCAGAACTCCCCAAGAACACGAAGAAGAAGCTAGCGAGACAACAGAGATGGGAAGCAAAGAAAGCAGAGAAGAAAGCGGCGGCGAAGGAGCAGAAGAAGAAGGAAACCAAACGGAAACGAAAGGAATGGGAACAAAGTTAAAACCTAGATCTACACTGTTTGGTTGTTTATCTCTGAAAACCGAGTCCGGATTTGGATTATAGAAGGAAAAGGATTTTTAAAAGTGAATTTTTTTTTTTGAAATCTGAGCCATTTCCTACTACTCCGGCGGCGGCGTTGCTGCCCTAGGGCGGCCGACCACCGCACCGGAGGTGTGTAAAAGATGAAGCTTCATCCCAGATCGGTTTCTTAGAGAGAAAGAGAAAATCTGTTTTTCAAAAGAGTAGAGAGAGAAAGGACAAACACAAAATGAAAGAAATCTTATGGTTGTGAAGTGTTTATGCACAGTACATAAGAAAATGACTTATTCACCATAACTTTTGCCCTATGAAATGGTTTAAAATATTTTAAAAAAATAAAAAATCAATTTTCATTGATTCTTGAATTTTCGTAGGCTTTTTAGTCCTACCATTCATATATATTGAAAAAAAATCAATTTAACACTCATTGTAATTTTAATTTGTGTTACTAGATTTATGATTGTCTAATGAAGAAATTTTCAATTTACCACTAATAAAAATTGAGAGACACTTGTAAAAGAATCGCAAGTCTTGTAAAAAATTGAGAGAAGATTTTTTTTTTGGGTTTTATAAAGATGATGAAGAAAAAAAATTATGAAGATGATTAAGGATGAATGTAGATGAAGATGCGGGAAGAAGAAGAAGAAATTAAATAAATTAGGTGTTGATGATACAGTGTAGAATCTGATAGACTTTCGTAATTCAACAGTCTGTTTTTTTAGGGGATTAAAATTATCAAAATTGGACCAAATTGAATAAAAGAAATAAGTTAAGGGACATGTTTGACAAAGTTAAGACTTATGGGACCAACTTGAATAAAAGAAATAAGTTAAGGAACCGACAGATCAATTAAGCCAATAAATAAACATTTTATAAATAATATAGTATAACCTGTCAAAAAATAATATAGTATAAGTCATCTAACCAATGGAAGATTTATGTAAAAAAATAAAAAGAATATGACTAATAAAACAAAAACAATAAATGCAAAAGATATCTTTTTGGTAGTGTTCGAGATTCGAACCCCGAACCTTGCATATGTTAGACATTGTCTTTACCAACTGCGTTAAACTTACAGGGACAAATATCTGATCTAACTTTATAAAATACCCTCTTTTGATTTTTAAGTTTGACAAAAATATCATGTTAATCTTTTAATTTTGTTGAATTTTAAATTTGTCATTTAAGTCGTTAATTAATATTTTTTTAAGGACCTTTTTGAATCTTAAAAAATTTAAATTAGTGCATAAAAAGAGTGGTAGATATTATACTTGTACCAATATATATATATGGACACACACACTATATACTATCTTTTTTTTGGTATACATATACTATTGATATAAAGTAGTTGATTTAAAAAAATAAATTGTTACAATTAATTTATAATTTTAATTGATTTTAGGCCAGTAAAATCGGGGCGAGTCCAATCCAACTCATCGATTTAAAACTAACCCTAAAAGAATCGAAAAGTCGAAGAAGATCGGGAAAAAGGAACGCGATTGACATAAGCAATCTGGTAAACTCCGTAGTTTCTCTCTTTTTAGTAATATATGCTGCATTGTGTTGGTAGAAAGTAGCAACTTTAGTATTATTTTAATTCATGCTCTCTCTTGTGTGTTGGTAGAGACAAAACATCTATCTGCATGTGTGATGAGGTTGTCGGATTTCTCTCTTCCCTTGTTTTTGTTAGAACTTAGAATCATGTTTTTTTATTTCAAAACCATTTATCTACTACAAACAAACCATAACATGCATGTATGCACGTGTGGTTCTGTTATATTGACTAATCCATGTATTATGATTATGATTTCATCGTTTCTTGTAAACTGTAGGTTTAAAGAGATGTTGTTGTATTCAGACGAGGGTGTTTACATTGGTAACATCAAGAATGGACTTGCTCATGGCAAAGGAAAGTACACATGGTCCCATGATGGATCAATATATGAGGGTGATTGGGTTGATGGAGATAAGACAGGGAAAGGACTGTTCATAGAGCCATCAGGAGACAAGTATGAGGGTGAATTCTTTGGGAATTGCCGTCATGGCAATGGCACCCAAACTTATAAGAATGGAGGTAGCTACGTTGGAAATTGGAAAAATGATAAAAGAGATGGAAGAGGGATTGAGACTAAGGCTAATGGTGATGTTTTTGATGGTTGTTGGTCAAATGATTTTGTACATGGATATGGAGTTTCTAGATTTGCAAATGGGGATGTCTACATTGGAAATTGGACTTGTGGTGATGGTTGTCGATCAATTGCGCTTAGACATGGATTTGGAGTTTATAGATATGCAAATGGGGCTGTCTATATCGGAATTTGGAAAAGAAATGAAAGGGATGGATCAGGGATTATGAGTTGGGATACTGGTGATGTCTTCTATGGTTGTTGGTCAAATGGACTTCAACATGGATATGGAGTTTATAGATCCGCAAATGGGGATGTCTCCACTGGAAATTGGAAAGCAGGGAAAATGGATGATGGGAGAGGGATTTTCGATTGGGCTAATGGTGATGTTTTTGATGGTTGTATGTCAAATGGACTTAGACATGGATTTGGAGTTTATAGATTTGCAAATGGTGATGTCTACATCGGAAATTTGACAAAAGACAAAATGGATGAAACAGGGATTATGAGTTGGGCTGTTGGTGATGTCTTTGATGGTTGTTGGTCAAATGGACTTATACACGGATATGGAGTTTATAGATATGCTAACGAGGATGTCGATATTGGTAACTTCAGGAGTAAACTTCTCCATGACAATGGAAAATACACACGCTCAAATGGAACAATATACGAGGGTGATTGGGTTGTTAAAAAAGTGACAGAGAAAGGCCTGAAGATATGGGCCCTTCAAAATCCTGATGGTTCCACTTCATTGCAGATTTCAAATAAAGGTCAGTCTGAGGCATCTGGTCTGAGCCCTTTGGTTATCAAAAGGGAAAATATGCAAGGAGTTCCAATTGTGGAGAAAATCAGACCGTATTCAGAAGTAACACATAATAATAATAACAACAAAAAACAGGGTGCATTTAGTGCGAAGAAAGCAAAGAAGAGATCGTGCATATGGGCAATTTTGAAGACCATCAAAGCTATTATATGAATCTTAATCTGCAACTTGGCATCAGGTAAATTATTTGATCTTTAAAAAAAGTATTATGGAAAATTTGATATAGTATTCGTGGTTACCACTATTATCACCTTTCTTTCAATTGTTCTATACTTAACTATTTTATAATCATGCATGGCCTTATGTAGAAAATCATTTGACTTATAGTGTAGATGGCTTCAAGTGTTTTTAAAAAATGTCTGGAAGGTTTGAAAAAAATGCACACTTGCTTCTTGATTCCCCAAATCAGATTAGTATAAGAAATAATTTATAATATAGGTTGTGTTTAATATTGTAAGTATAATATTTGAAACACTGACATGAACATTTTGGTATGGATAGAGAATGTAAACAGATTAAGAGGTACACGAATTCCACAAGAAAATCCGAAGGGGTTCAGTTTTTCCACTCATCATTGATTAAGAGCGTAATCCAGATGGGAGGCTATTTAGTATTTAGTTTGCTTCTCTGTTCACTTTTGACTCATATCAACTTCATGTCTGAAGTATGATTATTAGTTTCAACTTATTCAGGATGATTAGAGACCAGATAAAACAGTAATATGACTTTTTTTGTTTTGACGCAAGAAATATGAATAATTAAATAGGAATGAAGAATGTGATAGGGACTCGAGAGTGTTATGGGGTGCCCAAGTCTCACACTCAATAGAATGGGATGCTTGGTGGAGTGTTTAAGTGGTTTGGTTCTTCCTCTTTGGTAGCTAGCTTTTAGGGAGGGTTCCTCAAGTGCTTAGATACAAGTCAGAATGATGTGATGTTTTGTTGAAAATGTGTATAGAACTTTTTCATGTTTTCTTTATAACAACCTGCAATTTAATTTTTCTTAGAAATTTTTACGCACCTCTTACCTGTTGAGATCTGCAATGAAGATGGTAAATTACTAATCAGGAAGCCAGAAAATTATTTTGTGATGTTAGTTAATTAGGCTGCTGAAATTTTGATTGTTCGAGCATCTAATGACATGTTGATAGGGCCAAGACTTGCCCAAACTTGATGTAAGCCAAATTATATCCAAATTATTTTTCAAACTATTAGCTTCCGAAATTGAAGTATGAAAACTTTCTTACATGTATCTGCCATGTATATTTTGACCTGTGGCTGAGACAAATAAAGTTTGGGAAAAACATTCAGTCTGGTGTATGTCTGTTCAGTTATGGAGTATCGGGTTATATACCTTTTTTTTATAATAAAAAAAACTCTAGGCATATTGGGGGACGTGTCCGATATGGATACCGTGACAAAAATCATGAATATGTGCATCACATGTACTTTGTGTATATGACATCTATTCTCATGTTCACCAATGTTTTATTTTTCCTATGCAGAGATCATCACGATGCGAAAGGGTGATCTGATATAAATACAAACACTACCAATGGACATAATGATGAGGGAGGACTAGATGGTACAGCAGATGAAGATGGAGAGCAGCTTTTTACATTTGAACTCCATTCTGCAGTTTCAATTTTGGATTTCATTACTCACTAGCACTTATTCTCATAACATCTTAACTTGTTACCTATTATTTTATTTATCTTATTATTCACTAGCACTAATTCTCAAAAAACATCGCGGGATGTTGGATATTAGAAGTGACAGACATCTTATTCACATTTTCGTTTTGTTGAGACTTCAAAACATTCGTCATGATTCCTATATTAGGCCAAGTCTATTAACTCTATTTCTTTCATAGATAGCTTGAGTGAAATTCCTTGGAGTTAGTTGGTTGTGTGATTGTTGATTTTTAATGCTTGCTGCCAAATTCATCATTTACTGGTATTCTTGTTGCAAGTTTTCCTTTGTGCATGAGATCCTTGTTTTATTAACTTAGGGAGCTTGATGTAATTTTTAGCTTCATTACATAGTTAAATCATTGAACACCTTGATGTGCACATTAATATTAAAAAGTGGAAATCTGAATGGTTTCAATTTCTTCTGAGTTCTCACTCATAAAACTGATAATTCCCATTCAAGAGAATGCTGAGGTTATAAAAATCAACGAATGTGAACTCATAAGGCTTGTTTCTCATCCATCGTACATGGATTTGAATGAAACGTGTATCATTTGTACAATTGTTTATCATCTTAACATATACAAGGGCAATACCTCTTTTTTTGTTGTTGATAAGGTTATTTCAACAAAAGCCATCGTTTGCACAATTTTGAATTTTCCTTTCACTCTGGCGGTTACCAAAAATAATAAGGGATTTTTTTTCAATCAACAAACTGATGTAGTATTTTTCTATCAATCAAAAGGAAGTATTATATGTATCGTCTCCTCAGGGACTAGTGCGATATCACGGACTATTCGACATCAAATATCATTTTAAGTTAAAAGATTGGTTTGTTTGTTTGTAAGTACGGAAACTATTTTGCAAAAGTAAAAGTTTGAGATTAATAAGGCGTGAAACTTGTTGGGATTAGAGTTCATTAATCAAGCATCACATATAACCTATTGATCGTATACGGATTCTAACTTTCCTTTGATATTATCACGTATCCCTCGACAATATTATTCGTGTCCAAATAATATTGTGAAATCAATTACATCGTTCAATTGTCGATGTCTCAAGAGTCGGTCTTATCATCTAATCGATGATTTCTCAATCTATTAAATGGTAAGAAAGCTTTAAGTTTAGATACCAAAAAATGATTATCTAAACATTAATTCCATGTCTAAAATTCATGTTTGGATAGATGATTATCCTAAACCTAGATTCAAAAGTATTTTTCAATCACTATTAAATCAAACATAAACAATAAAATGCAAGAGTAATCTCAATATCAAATCAAATGTTAGAACCATATATTTAAAGATCAAAATATTACATGTTTAGCAAGATCAAGTACCTCTAATCCCAACAATGGATATTTAGCTACTCATTGTCATGGAAGCTTTGCAAGAATGAATTGAAAGAGAATGATTCATTACAACTTGTGATTTCTAAACAAAGGATGAAGAATCCACCTTCTATCACTCTTACTCTATGAAGAACCAGCCTTATTTCTCTCTTTAAGCTATTACAGAAGTTTAAAATATAAAAAAAACTAAGATCTTCAATGAATGGATCAAGTGGGCTTATATAGGCTTTTCTGATCTGCATCAACTCGCCTCACGAGTACATTCATACGCCATGGCGAGTTGAGGTTACTTCACCAGTGGGTTTGTGCCACGTCACCTCTGAGGGGTTTAAGCCGCCCTACCTCGCCTCGCGATCAAATTCATTCGCCATTGCGAGTTGCTCGCCTTTGGCGAGTTGAGTGCGAGTGATTTCTGTACTCTCTGTAACTTGCTCGCCTCTGACTCGCCTTTGGCCATCTTTTACTCGCCATGGCGAGTTAACCTTTGTACTTCTTCTTTGTTTTTCTTCTTTGCTTCATGTCTTGGGTTCAATTCCTGCACAAATGGGTAAAGTAAGACAAATAAAGCGTAATAGGGTATTTAACACTTATCTCTCGGCTTTTCC
>Ga0099826_10001895_pt1 | contig 13093 bp, 4 predicted proteins | sample Mtrugardesep15_FD_76830 | JGI IMG/M metagenome (GOLD analysis project Ga0099826, IMG submission 76830) | Root nodule microbial communities of legume samples collected from California, USA - M. trunc garden sep15 | ecosystem: Host-associated > Plants > Roots > Nodule | place: USA: California... | reverse complement strand
GTGATCATCATAGAATTATTCTTTTAGGTTACTATGATATTAATACACCGCCGCTTAGGGTCCGTTTGGTTCGAGAGTTTTGGAGGGATGGGGAGGAGAAGGGAGGAGAGATTCTTAATTTGAAGTGTTTGGTTCAATTTTTAATTCCAGTGTTTGGTTCAACCATCTAAGTAATAGACGTATGTTTGTTTTGGAAAATTTGAAGATTACGTTCCTTCCAAATAATTCAAATACAAGTCAACCAAATTATATGAAAGCACAATCAAATATCTTTCCTAAAATTATGAGCACCGCAGAATTGAAGAGCATACATACCCATGTCAGGCGGAAGAACACTAGAGATTCATAACCATTGTTGAACAGAATGTCAAACCTCTTGAAAGAATACACACTTCAAGAACAAGTGATTTGTCGATTCCTGTTGACCGCAACCACCTGATTAACATAGCTATTACACCAGAGCATCATGTGTATTTTCTCATATCACTTACGAATTAACACCTTATTTTTAAGATCAATATTATTAAGATATGCAAAAATTAGTAATTCCTTGAGTAAGAAAAAACCTTCATTTCGAAACATGTTAAAGGCAAAGAAGGTATGGTGCAATAGTTCCAACAAGAAATAATATTTTTATCACTAAAGAATAGACCATGTTACCTTTTTATTTTAAAACTCGGTATCCGACACAAGAACGTTTAATCTGAGGGGTCCAACCCTACCATCTACTTGTAGGGGGCCATTTAAAGCCAGATCATACCTCTGTATCGACTTAGCCCACCAAAATTGACATTTAAGAAAATCTAACATGAGACCTTGAGGGGAATATACACTCCAAGTATCAAAAAAACATCACTAGGCCAACCCAAATGGGTTGAGCATGATACCATATTAACATCATGTACAACTGAAATAATTCAATGTTGCAAAAGAGTGGAACACACGACCAGAATTTACACATTATACATGATGTTAATAGACCAGCATTTACAAATTCCCACCCCAAGTAGTTTCCAACATGTTTGCAATATTATCAATCAGCTCCTTAATCTGTGTTTATCAATACTCTAATTGGATTTACTTTAATTCGAAATCCTTGACCTCTTTGAACCAGATTTCTTCAATGCAGAGCATGATTTCAAAGTATAGTGCACATTGACATTATGTACATCATCCTCAAAGCAGCCAGGTTCTGAAACTTGAACTTTGAAATCGCTTTAATTGATTCGATTTTCTTTGTAAGTTTATTTCCAACTTCTTCAAATTCATGCGGTTCTTCCTTGGCTACCTAGTACTATGTAAGATCTTCATCCTTGTTCTGCATATAAGAACAGGCCAAAATTACAAATTCATGCTTAACGGTACCACCAAGGATATTCAACTTTGTTGTTCAACAATTATATGATCCTCAAACAATATTTGATCAATAGTTTCATTGTTTTCTCTTATGTTTTCATCGCATTTATCCGTGCTCTGAATGTCCATTTCTAATATTACGATCCAGGTATTCAATATTGAGCATTGTCTCAATTTTAACTTTTTAAAATCTTAAGTTTTTTTTGGGTTCAAATTTTCCCTCCTTAGTGAGAAAATTTGGTGGTTGTATCCCAAGAGATGCGATGCAAATCTCACATATTCATATATCTATCCGTTAAGAGGCAAAAAGAATAGGTCATATCACAATTTTGGTTTCCTTTCTACTCTCAACATATATCTCTTAAAAGTAACTCTTCATAGTTGGGAGATTTGTTGTTTGAGTTTGAGAAGATGTTAGAGGGAGAAAGACTTAACATTTGATGAAAGATGATCCGAACAAGTATTTATAAATGGAGACGGTATCATTTTACAAATCAGTTTTGTAGGGCTGAGTTATGTTCAACCCAAATTCTAATATGGTATCATAGTCTATTCAAAAATTCATTAGATCACCTGCTATCAGGTCACCGTTATCGAACCACTCGGGTTCAATTTGTTTATTATTTGATATGCTCATCATTAATGATCTAACTATCCCAATAAACCTAGTTTAGCTTTTGTAGTGCCGTGAAATCATTTTGTTACACACATTTATTATAAAAAAAATAAAGAATAAAGGAATATGAAAACAGTTAATTCAAGACCCTTCAATTAAAATTCATCCCTTGTCGACAAATAATGATACACATCAACATTTGATTCCACCACACTAATCATACATAATCAAAGGAAAAACAAAGTTTACTCCACAACTTATAGTTGATAAAGTTGTGTAAAGAAACATTATTCAATAATCCAACCAAAACAAAAACAATAGTACATGAAAATTCAACCATAACACAACATAGGAAAATAACGTTTGATCAATGAACACGCCTACAAATAGTGATTCCATCACCAATTGAAGCAAGACAAATTTCAATACGAGTGTCACTTGCAATTGCATTGTTGAAAACAATTGCATCTTGCCTTACTTTTTTTCTCCTGGGATCTAGAAGAGCTTCTTCAGGCCATGCAACAGTTCCACCCCAAAGGGTGTTATCATAGATAATTAATCCACCAATCTTAATCAGTTTAATAAGCCTCTCATGGTAATTCCAGTAATTATGTTTATCAGCATCAACAAAGGCAAAGTCAAAATTTTCATCATTTGAAGGCTGCAAACATATATAGCAAAATCAAATCACTAGCCAACAACATAATTGCCTACTAGAAATAATGAAGACACTAAAATTAGAGATAGATATTTTTCCTTTGGTTTTTAATCTATGAAGCATGGATACTCCTCGGATTAGACATGTCCCGTGTTGGACACTTGTCATGTCCGAGCCGACACGACACCGACATATATTATTACACTGAATTATGTGATTTTCTCAAATTATTAGTGATGTCGGTGTTCGCGTCGTGTCCATGTCTGTACCCATGCTTCATAGTTTTTAATTAATTTTCTATAGGTAATTCAATTTTCTATAGTAGTATTAAACATTAAACAAAAAGTAATTCAAAGTCATAGTTTTAAATTGTAATTCAGAGTCATAGTTTTAAATTGCGATCCGCGCAACTGTAGTAAAAGATTTTGAGGTATTCACATCACAAAGATATTAATTACAACCACAATTTCGACTCCATCAATCACATATTTTTCCGCATTTTGCCGCAGCATAAAGGTTCGCAGTCTAACCACAATTGCAATTTAAAACAATGTCTAAAACATAAACAAGTTTTAGGCAAGGAGTCATGAATACTCACATCTTCTAAGAGTTTATCAAGAACTGGTAAAGCTGGAGACTCTATGAAGTCAATTTTGTGTTCTACACCAGCCTTTTTGATGAATGGAAGTCCTACTTCATAAGCTTTTCTGTCTGGATCCACAGCTATAATCTACAACAAGTATACAATGGATCTAGTTAAATATCATTACAATTGGGCCAAAACCACCTTGACATCTCGGATGCAATTTTTTTAAAATAAAAATCAGAGATTTGAACTTTATCGTTTGAAACAACCACACGATCAAACTTTTACCACTAAACTAATACATCGTGGACATTGTGGATGCAATTGCAATTGACTTGTATGTGAAAATCATTGCTAAAAAAATTGAATTAATTGAAAAAATTATAGACATAAACAGTAAAAAAAAATAAAAAAATAAGGTTAAATATGTTTTTGGTCCCTATAAATATACCAACTTTTTGCTTTAATCCCTCTAATACACGAATATATACAAACCTTTCCATCATCAGGAATGGTAAGTGCAGTGAGGAGAAGAGAGTATCCAGTGAAAACTCCAATTTCAATTGTTTTTTTAGCATTCAACAGCTTCAAGAGTATGGACATTAGCTGACCGGCATCAGGGTGAGTGCCCATGAAGTACCTAATAATAATGAATGACAATGACATTACATTAAACAAATTACTTGCTCATAAATTCATAATAGAGCAATGCTATTTCTCTAGACATAATTAAGGGAAAATATTGAGTAGATATCATCTCGTGAAACTCTCTAGACGATACTGTTGCGATATATAACAAAATTCAGTCATAATATTAAAGTTGCTAACCATGCAGCTTGCACTTCAAGTTATCATATACATCTTGCAAGATGTATGATGATTTAAGGTGCAAACGACATTGTTAATGTTAATCACATTGGAGATATTATATACAAACATAATCAATCAATGATGATTTTGAGAAAGATATAATTTCTTTATATGGAACATGCCTAATCTAATTGAAATGCAGGGCCGACTTAAGGTCCAGTTTCTTTCAAGGGTTGTGAGCCTAAAAAAATTACTTAATTATTGCAGTGGCATTCCTTAATTCTTAATGCCTAGCTAATAAATTACTTACATGGGGTAACTTGCAGTGGCATTCCTTAATTCTTTGAGAGTCTCTGGTTCTCGTGGGTAAACGCTGGTTTCAAGTATATACTAACACAAAACTTTTGGTTAATTAAGCAAATAGGATTGAAAAATTTATTTAATTGAAGCCAACTAATTAGAAAACTATAAGCCAATAAAATAAAGCTAAAAAACGAACCTTGGTCAAATTCCCACTCTGCAATATACCATCGTATTTACTTGCTGAGTTTTCCATTTCTCTCAATTTATTTTTAGACTTGCAAACACCTCCCCAACTTCGACCATTTTTAAAGGAAGAATGTTTTTACTAGGAGTGGGGGTTGTGTGTTGCAAATGTGCAACCTCCACATGCCATGGCATTAGATTTGATAGGGTGGTGGGGGTTGTGCTTAGCAAAATTTTCTTCTACATTTAATTCATTCAAGGTACAAAGTTAACAAAAATGGAATCATTGCATATGCTTATGGAACAGCGACAAGTGCTTTTTACTATTCTTTCTTGACACCTACTCACTAAACTATTTGACCCAAAAAATTTAAGGTTTTAACTTAAGACTATAACTAGAGTCAACCCGAATATTGCACGGGTCAACTCTATGAGATTTTTATTATTGATTATTATGGTTTATGCAAATTGATATCTCAACTATTTGTTTAAACAACAAAAGGTATTTGAATTTTTAAGAGATTGATTTAGTCATAGAAAAAGAAGAGGTCTTGGATCCACAAGTTACATGATTGAAATCAAGGTTTTACAATTCGAGAGTTTACCTCAACTCGTTTTTCTAGATAAACTCGACTCGAGAAATCGTATGAGTTTACCTAAAATTAAAATTATATAAAATTTATTATATGCATGACATATATAAGCTAATATAATATTGTAAATAGGTCAACAGTGCAGACCATACTTAATTACAAAGGTAAATTATATCAAACTACCATAATAAAACGCACAAAATCAAAAGTTAGCATCAAGATACATAAATTAACGCACAAAATCAAAAGTTTCATAAGTCTCTAAGTTTAAGTTATCCATAAAAACCATCCAAAAAAGAAATTTTCACAAGATCCTAAAGTTCTTAATAAAACTATCTGAAAAATAAACTAGTTAATTTCTTCAAAAGGTCAACAAACACCACCACCGCAACTCTAACCGGCGTCGCAATCATCGGCGTCAAAATCTAAATTTCCACCGTCGGAATCGCAACTCTAACTTGTATGGCTCCCCTATTCATGGTTTGATAACTCATAGAAGAAAGAAAAAGAAACGTTTAATTTCAGGAACAATGTGTTACCGTAAAGATAACTATTCAGTAAACGTTTCATTCTTTAGGCTTGTTCAAAAGTGATTCGGTTTTGAAAAAAATGGGCCTAAAAAAAAGGCCTTTTTTAAATTTTTTTTAGATGTAAACTCGTAAAATTCGGTAAACTCGGTCAAATTCGTCAAACCTTTCGATTTTACCAGAAACCGAGTTTACCTCCGAGTTAACACGATTTTGGTACCTAAAAACGTAAACTCAGTAAACTAGGAGGGTTAACACTCGATTTGCGGAACATTGATTGAAATATCAAAGATAATATAGAAATCATTGATTATATAGAGAGAAACATGAAGAGGTTCTGAGTGAAGTTCAAACATGTCAGTTTCTCATTTTATCCGGTCTTAAATCTTAATTGAATGTTTTTAGGTGAGGTTCAAACTTTCCAACTTTTCTTTCAATCAAATCTCGTTGGTTTTTTTTTTCTCTCTCATCTCATTGTATTGAAATTGTTTTTTTATTTATAAGGAGATGTTGCATCCACGTAATTCAACTACAATGTGAGACCACAAGGATAGTACTTTAAAACTCAAAGACAATTCAACATGTTGTTGTCGAAATTGCTCTTAGAGGGACATAATCGAGTGACTTTATTGCACCAACTTTCAACTACATTTATTTTCTTTTTTCAAAAGATTAGCTCTAGTGGAAATATTCATATCACAATCACATTTGATTTGAGTTTTAGTTGTTAGATTTTCTTGTTGCATTTGCTCTGATTTTAGGCGGTGGTTTCATATTGATAAATAGTGTTTGTTACCATTTGTATGGTTGATTATTAAACTAAGTATAATGCTAAATAGTATTTTCAGTCAAAACTTATATTCTTAAGACAAATTTTTTATTTATAGTTGTCATAGGGGCACCGTCAAAACTTCTTTACATTCACATTTGGTTTGAGTTCTAGTTGTCAGATTTTCTTGTTGCATTTGCTCAGATTTTAGAAGATGGTTTCATATTGATAAATATTGCTTGTTATCATGTAAATTCGTTTCTGTATGTTTTATGCCATCTGATAAATTTATTTATTGGCCTTTTAAAAAAACATAAATATTGGCAACAAAGTTTTTATTTTGGAAAGGAAGTATTTAAAAAAGGACAAAATTTAGATACAACTGTCCAATGAAGATCGAGAAAAGAGTACGGTTGTGTTGGATGCTCTGTTGTGGTGGACGTTGATTCTTCGCGGTGGTCTTCACTGCGGAGGAGAATTGTGTTTGCAAACATATTAGCACTCCAACGCTCAAAGTCAGTATGAGAATGAGGTGGATATGTGCAAAATGGGGTAAAGTGAATCATACCTTAGAGGTTACGCTATGTCACCCTTATATAAGCGTGTAGGAGAATAACCAACTCCCTTCGTGAAAAGTAGCACATGTGTAGAAGGCGAATAACTAACTCCCTTCGTGAAAAGCGGCGCATGTGTAGAAGACGGTTAGAGATGGCCTCAACGACTCGGATGAGTTGAGGCATGCTCCAGTGTGGTGTTCCACACTGAGCTTAACATGTGCCTTCTCTGTGGTTGGGCCCTAACTTATTGGCTCTTAGTATGTCCAAAACACAATTCTTTAAATATTTTTCGTATAATTCTTTATTAAACTAAATATGATTTTTCAAAATCCATAATTCTCTCAAAAAATTTATATATTAAAGAAAATATAGTTTTAATTAAGAATCAAATAAAAAGCTAAAAATGTACTTAAGTCTTCCTTAAAAAAAAAGTACTTAAGTCTTGTTGTTTAAGAAACTCAAACATTGATAATTTAGCACTAGGTCAGTGGTCCCCTTAAATGATTTGGTATTGTACAAACAAAATCAATTGAATTTTGCATGTGGGGGCCATGGTGGTATAATTGGTCCGATCAGTGTGTGGTGGCTTGAGATTTTTGGGGGACCTTTAGTGGATTCTATTCTATCACATTCTGTAGGTTTTCTGTACAACAAATCTGATTGAGCATCACCTTTTTTGGAAGAATTAAACAACCATTACTTATTTTATCCAACCAGGACCTTCCAACAAAGAGCAATTCTATATATAGAAAGAGGTTCTAACAAATTTACGGTCTTTAGTAATTTTTTTTTTAAGGATGTAAATTTTGAAAAATTGTAGGCAAGTTAGCTGATAATCAATAAAAATTAACGATAAAGAATAAATTTGCAACTCTTTTTTGTTAATTTTACTCATGTAATACTTAGGATAAATTTCTGAATTTACTCATGTAGCAAAATTCCAGTGAATGTAGAAAAATTAATTGGTTAGTAATACTTAGTATCCCTTGTAAATTTACTCATGTAGCAAAACTCTAGTGAATATTAGGATAAATTACTGATTCTACAAGATCATAAGGGTGGTTATCGGAAAGACAGTAGAGCAGCTCTTTGCGATTGTGGATGAGCCTTTTTATAGCTAATTAAGTTTGACGACCTCCGAGGAGTGGCATCATAAAGGCTGAGAAAGTAAAACCTATGGACTAGTTGCGCGATCCTTGCCTTTGTTCCGCCAAGCCGTGGCAGGGGTGTTGATCATGAGGTAGGTACTCACTCTATGAGTGGTTTCGACCACTATTGATGGTTTATATGGTCTGAGAACATGTTGCCCACAATTTTTGAAGGTAATATAAACCTCGCTCTATATTCGTTAAGAGTCTCACATTTGATAAGATAAAGCTTGAACATAAAGCTATATCGACTATAATCCTAAGATTGTAACATAGCAAAGCCTATAAATAAATCCGTTTAGACAACAAAATTATATGTTTTTTATGAACTTATTTACGTACAAGAAAACAATTGTACCGAAATCCTTTAATATTTCAAATTATATGTTTTTTATGAACTTGTTTAAGTACAAGAAAACAATTATACTTAAATCCTTTAATATTTCAATGTATTAGAAACTCTATATTTAAATAAAGTGTTCCTTCAAAAAAAAAAATGTAAACAAAGTATGACATAATATAATCTTTTCCAGTTTTCATTTTGTTCAAATATGGATATTTACTTTATTTTAGAATGTAGGTCACGACTCCATACTATATTTGTCCAATCACAATTTATTGCTGCCTGATTAAGTTGGGTGTTTGTTTGAGTACGACTAGCATCCCGAGCATTTTCTTTACAATTAAATAGAAGTAAATTATTTTACTTTCTTTTATTTTAAAATGAATCAAATCATCAATCCACTTATTTTGAGTTAGAGTTTGTACTGGGGGTTGGGATCATGACCCTAGCCAGATCTTGCTATATTTGTTCGATCAAAATTACTGCATGCAAGACGAAATTAGGTGTATTTCTACCCTCTTCCACTATGCTAATCTCATCCATTGCACTAATAATCTAATGAAAATATTATATTAGCATATTAATTATAGTGGTAGACATTGGGCAGTTTGACAAGAGATCAATTCCTATAGCTCAAGTCAGATAAACTTATAAAAACAAACGAGAGATGTTTACTATAAAATCAGGTCTATTAGAGACTTCTACATTTAGATACAACAAGATCACTAAACTCATTGATAGGAGTAGTGATGGTGACGGTATCAAATAAAACTTTAGTATCAGTTTCAAACATGACACCGTGCATTTCATTTAAAATAGCCACTTTAATAGAATCTAGTAAGCCTAAAGACTCGGCCTCTAGAATCGTGGCGAACAAATGGGAGAAGGATGATTTGCCAAGCAAGAGTGATCTTGTAGAGTCGCAAAAACAAATATCATGTCCTATGATAGAGTTATTAATTGTTGAAAGTAACTGCATCTACACTACACTTGATCATGCCTATCGGTGGTTTCAGCTAAAAGTATGCTCAGACTTCGAATTCAATCTGACTTGTGCACTATTAAACTTATTACTTATAAATTCATTTGATATCATTTAACTTAGGATTAAATATATTTTTAAGGGTTAAATATGTTTTTGGTCCCTATAAAATTGCGATCTTCTAAGTTTAGTCCTTGCTTAATTTTAATAGCTTTTTTAATTCCTACAAAAAAATTCTTCACTCAGTATTAGTCCTTACTCAATCCAAATTTGTTTAATTTATGTTTAAACTCTTAAGTTTTTCAACAATTTTTTACAGGCATGTTAAGAACGTTATTAAAAGTTCCTCCAAAAAATATCGCAAAAATTTGATTTCTACGTCCATATTTTTGTTACTTATATCTTAAACTTTTGTCGTTTAAAAAAATTCATATTTAATTTATTTCATGTTAAAAAATTCTAGATTTTAGTAAATGAACCTTTCATAGTGTTCTAAACTTGTATAATAAGAATCGCTAAAAAATTTAAGAGTTTAAGGATAATTAAACAAAATTTGTTTTAGCAGGGACTAAAATTATAAGTAATTTTTTTGTATGGATTAAAGAAGCTATTAAAATTAAGTAAGGACTAAACTTAAAAGATCGCAATTTTATAGGGATCCAAAACATATTTAACCCTATTTTTAATTCCTATAAAATGGACACCTTTTAAGTTTATACCTTACTTTTTTTGGCTTAAATGTACTTTTGGTCCTCTATTTACATATTTTTTAACTTTTAGCCCCTAATTTTTTTTAAAACCAGCTTTTTTATCCCCTATTAAAAAAGTTAATACTTTTTCGACCCTCCTTCGTGGCACACTCACCAATAATGTGGCGTTGACTTGGCATTAATGTGCCTATTCCAAATCTCTAATCTCAAGTCATAAAAATTATTTTTCCATATAATGTTTCCACTGTGTGGGGCATAGTTTTGAAACTCAGCTCAAACCGGCCGATCAGACCGGTCGAACCGTGAACCGGTGGGTAGGTCGGTTCGAGCAGGACTTTGGATCGGCCATGTAAATAGCTCGACGAGAACCGGTGACTCGGCTGAGTAGTTGGTCTGGCTGGTTCTTCTTATTTTATTTTTTTTAGGCTTTTAAGTTAAACTTAGTAATTAATTGGATACATTTAAGCACGTTTAATGCTAAGTAATATCAATTAATATCAATTATTGCAAATTAGTTATATTAAATGCATGCTTTGACTTTTAATATTTGAAGAAAAAATCAGAATTTGATAAAAACTTAAAGTTATAGGCATCGAACCGAAGACATTAAAACGATTAAATAGAACCTTAACCAATACATGAACTATTTTTTTATGTTTGTTAATAAAATTGATTATATATGTAAGCATATTGCATCTTCATTTTTGTTGGACAAAGAAACACATAGTTTTTTTTACTTTCAAAACGAACACATCATTTTCCAAATATAATATTTACACAATAATAATAAAAATAATATTATCATTTCTCCCCTAAAAAAATAATCTACATATTATTTTTTTTAGAAAATCTACAAATTATATTAATATTAATGGATATGCAAAATATAACATATTTTCTGCTAACAAAATATATACTTTTTTTAAAAAAATATAGCTATAACATATATTAATATACAAATTAGATGTCATTTTTTTTAGTTTTTAAGTGTCCTAGTCATCGATTCAATCCGATCTAATCTGGTTCAATACTTATAAAAATATAATCTTAAGACCGAGTCATCTAACCTAGTTATTCAGTTTAATCTGATTCAGTCATGCGGTTCAACCATTGACTCAGTGGTTCGACCATTAACCCAGTGACCCAGTACCCTTGCCGAGTCGATGTCCGAGCCTAGTTTAAAAACTATGGTGTGGGGTCTACAAATATACTTAACCATTTAATTTATTGCTTGTCTATTATTTTTACAAGGCTTAAATATGATTTTCGTCTCTGTAATTTGGGTCAGTTTTGATTTTCGTCCTTGCAAAAAAAAAAATTGAAAAACATCCCTCTAAAAGAAATATTTGAAAAAGGTCTCTGGCCCCACATCCCAGCTGATTTGGCATGTCGTACACCACGTGGCAGTTCTGACTGTGCAACTTTGGCCACGTGGCAGGCCACATAATTTAAAAAATAATTATTTTTTTAAAATTAAAAATCATAAAAAAATTCCGAAAAATAAAATAAAAATCAGAAAACTTTCGAAAATTAATTTTTCTTAATTTGAAAATTATATATTAAATTTTTTTTGAAAATGCTGAAAATTATTTTTTCAAGAGTTATAAATTTTGAGATTATATAGTTTTTTTTTATTTTTTTCATATTTTAATTTTCAAACAATTATTTCCAGATTAAAAAAAATTAATTTCCAATTTTTTTCTTCATATTTTAAAAAAAAAATTATATAATTGAAAACAATTTGAAATTTTGTTTACGTTTTTTTTTCAATTTTTTTAATTTTAAAAAACTATTTTTAGAATTTAAAAAATATTTTTAAAGTTTTTAATGATGTGGCCTACCACCTGGCCAAAACCATGCCATATTAGCAAAAAAGTGGGGTCAATGACCTTTTTTAAATAATTTTTTTTTTGCAGAGATGTTATTCAATTTTTTTTTTTCAGTGGCGAAAATCATATTTAAGTCTTTTTACAAAAATACAAAAGTAAATTAGTTTTTTTTTTTTTTACAGAAGTTAATTAGTTTTTTAATGCATACAATTCACTTATAATATTTGTTTGTATTGAAATGTGTTATCATTCGGCTCAAAATTAGGAAAATGGCATACACCACTTCTAGAGAATAGACCATGGTAGCATAACATGGTATGACCATATTGTATGATAGGGGACCACCCTGTAGGTGATTTGGACGCATCGATTTCGTTTTTCTTTCAACACCCGGGACAATGTACAAGTCAGACAGAACAACCGCATTATGAAGACTTCAAAACCATTACATAAGTGGCTACACTTCTTTAAATGCAAAAGCAATATGCATTAATGCGTTTTTTTCTTTCACTTTTCACGATGCTAAATCTGCATCATCAAACCAACCAATTAAATTCAAGTGGTTAATTAGATATATTAAAGAACAAAGAATCTAATTTAATTTTTGAACCGAACAATTTTTTGTCATATTATACTTACCTCACTATCAAACTCTAAATTACATTACTAGGATCTCTTTCCTTTGGATTAACACAAAAAAGAAAATATGACCGGCATTTGAAATACAACTCTCGCTTAGTAAGTTTTCTATCATATCAAGAAAAAATTCACGTCATTTCATCAATATTAAAAGGTTCAAATATATACACAGAACTACAATAATAATACTAAGGTTAAGGTGTATATGTGGCCCCCCGTACACTTACTTATTTGTTATAGAAATCAACATGAGAGTTTTTAAAATATAGACTAAGACCATTTGCAATGGCTTATTGAAAGTCATTTTCAATAAGTTGAAACCATTGGAAGAGGGTATTGAAAATGAGAGAAGAGGAAAGAGGTGATGAAAGCATTAAACAAGTTGAAAGTCTGTCCCGGATGCCACGTGGCGCGTTTCAATTTGCCCAGCTGGGCGCGTGCAGTACACGCGCCGACAGGGCGCGTCTGCAGCAGGCAAATGCGG
>Ga0099826_10001893_pt1 | contig 13097 bp, 10 predicted proteins | sample Mtrugardesep15_FD_76830 | JGI IMG/M metagenome (GOLD analysis project Ga0099826, IMG submission 76830) | Root nodule microbial communities of legume samples collected from California, USA - M. trunc garden sep15 | ecosystem: Host-associated > Plants > Roots > Nodule | place: USA: California... | reverse complement strand
TGAAATAATGAATCAATTGAAATCTTCTCGCATTCATAGAAGTATCAGAGGGGAAATATTATGTTTGTGGAAACTGCTGGATTCTCATTTTCGGCTAAACTCCTCTAAGTATGTCTGGCAAGACAGCTTGTTTGATGTTTCTGTCGAAGGCATGATTATGAAGAATCAACTTTCCGTGGAGACATTGTTTTATTGTTGGACATGTTGGAAGGATAACATTGTTCATATGCTAGAATCCCTTTCAAATTTCAAAGTTCAAGAGTCTCATCAGCATAGCAGTTATGTAAAGTTTGCATTGAATTATTTGGGTGTTGAGAAGCAGATTTATAATCTTAATGACATTTACCTTCTGCTCATCCCTGATGCTAACTGGGTGATAAAATTGGGAGATAGATTTCTAAAGAAGAATGGTAGGCTAGTATCTGTTGATGTTCAACCTCTAATTTCTTTTGCTCAGAGTTATTGGAGTTCAGAATTACTTTCTGTTGGCGTGGATGTCCTGCACAACCTCGACGCACTCTACAAGTATTCAGTTCATAAGGCTTTTTCCAAATTCAATCAAGTACAGTCTTTATTGCATATATATGAGATCTCAAAATTTCTTCTCAAGTCCAAGTGTTTTAGCCATAGCCACAGTAACTTGAAAACATTGGAGACATTTTACAGAAAGCCAATTGAGTGTTTATTCCACCATGCAGTTCCCCTTGACTGGAAGAAATCACTAGCAAAAGAAATGGTTTGCCTAAGGGTAACTGAAGCGTGGCAGGATATAATGAAAGAGGTCATCTATGAAAACACTAAACAGAAAGATAGATTGACCTATGGTCAAATTGGCAGGGTGGTAGTTATGATTCTTGGTACAGCTAATGTGAAAGATGAATTGTTCATGCAAGTTATGAAAAGGTTTGAAGATAACAAATACTGGAAATATTTCATTGAAAGATTACAGTTGTATTCAGCGCATGGAATTTTACCGGTCAAGATAACAGATTTTGAGATGCATCCCGCTTGTGAGCTTTACAAAGCATTGTGTTATACGTGGAGTGTGAATCGGATAAAGGAAGTTGACTATATATCTCCCAGTTGCTTTATGTATCTTGTTGAACAGCTACTTCTGTTGACATCATGCTCGACGGGGAGGCTCATTTATGCGACAAAGTCATCTTTCACTGAATGGGTTATTTGCCAAAATGAATTTTCTCTTGCAAATTTGAGCCTTATGGCTCCTGGAGACACAAGAGATGTCCATAATTTCATTGAGAATTTCCTATGCAAATTTGTTAATGATCAAAATGATACCAAAACCTGGATTAAAAAATCAAACTTGGATGTGGATAAATATTTTCCATCGCTTTTCCTGCGATCAGTTGTTTTGATGTGCTTGCTTCACCTCAGTACTGGGAGTCGGAAGTATTTAGAATTACTTCGCTGTTTGTTGAAAAATAGCTATATGGCGACTCAATTGCCATTGGAATTTTGTAATGTTCTTCAAAAAGGAAATAAACACATGGGTTTGCAAGTCTTTGCTGAGGCATTTAAAGTAATTGGAAACCCCTTGGTAATTGTCAGGCTTCAAAACAGTTCTTCCGAAATCGTGTGTTCAGATGCTGTGTTTGTGGATTTAGCGACGTGCAAAAAAAGAGAGCTCGTGTTAGAAATGTTATTTCCTGGTATAGTTGACAGTGTGGGTGGGGAAACCACAGCAGAAGCCTCTGAATCAAAATCTAAGGAGTTTCCTTCAAACCTTCAAAATAAAAGCTCTGCTTCTGTTTCAGATCAGGCATCAGATGGACAGATCAAAGATGAAATTAACTTGGATGTGGATGGTGACTGCTTCTGGAATTGGTTGGAAAGTTTCAAGTCTGCAGCTGATGTATTATGTCGTAATAGTGTTTCACCTGATTCCATAGAGGTTAGCCAATTTTTTCTTCATTATTTATATTCTCTCCAGGGTTTTTTGGATCATTACAATGGACTTCGGAAATTGTTACAACCAAACCCTGTTGATATGGAAAACAAAATTGAAATGGAGGAGTATGTGAGCTTTCTTGGTGAAATGAAGAAACTTCGAGACTCTATGAGCATGGGGTAAGTTATATAAGTATACAAGTTTTTAGGCTGCTGTCCAATACTAATAAGCACTTTTAAGACATTTCAATATGGTTTTCTATTGTTGCTTTACTTACTCATTGTCTTTTTGTTCTCTTCTCCAGCAATTCGATGATCAAGGAGGACACTGTAGAATCTGTAATTGTGCTTTCAAAGAAAATTCTTTCAAGACAATCAAAATTAGCGCACATCTTGTATCAGCTGAATTTGGCTCAAAGGAATACCGATGTTGAGTCCGATTCATCACAAGCCAGCACAACACTAAGCGATGATGACCCCGAGGAAGATGTTTTGAAGGAATCAATAGGTAACATGTCCAATAATGACTATGGGCAAAATATTCTGAAGGAATCAAAAGATAACATGTCCAATAATTCTCAAGGTGCAGTTAATTCAGGACATGGAAAGGCCAAGGAAAATAACAAGGGGAAGAAAAACAAGTCCAAGAAAAACAAGGGAGGGAAAAAGGGTAAGAAGTGAAAATGTCTGGTCTTTTGTACATGCAAATGCTGTAGTAATTTTTGTGTTTAGACTTCAAATTGTCTGGTTGTGGTATATCCTGATTTTGGAATCTTTTCAGTAAACTTTTGAAAAGTATTTTAAAGATTTATTTTGGAATCCTTATGTGAGTTTTCATATTCTAGGGGTCATGTGCAGATAAAAAACACATTATTTTGTGAATAAAAATCACACGGGTCTTGTGTAGGAACCTATGTATCCCCATATTGTCTCTTGTATGGTATGGTGCGGCTACACTACATGTAGATCACAAAAATTATTGATAATTTCCTGTTGTCATGGGTCCGAAAAAAATGTATCAGTTTATATAGTAAGCACAACACAACTCCAATCACTTATGGCTCGACTTCCATTTTTGTATGTGGCAGACGCATTCCAAATCAAATGACATCACCATCTATATTTCTATTTGTTTACCGACAGTAGAAAGAGCACTATGCTCAACCCCTGATTCTTCTAGGTCGATTGGACAATTTTTTCCAAAGTTTTTCTCCCATATGAACCTTATTTTACTTTAAAACATTAGAACAATCATATTATACCAAAAAAAAAAAGAGTTTTCTAAAAGCATTATTATTCAAACATCCCATTATTCTGCACTCTCCAAGTATAACAAACAGGACCAATAGCGTGACTTTTGCAACTGAACTATATATATTGACGAACCAACCTTATTGCTTTCTACAAAAATAAATATAAGATTAATACGTAGCCAACTCAAGTAAATAGTGTTTGGCAGCAAGTATAGTTGACAAAAAATATAAACAGATCATGCAGGAAGTGTATGACAACGATAATATATATATATGGCAAAAACTATAGCCAACTCAAGTAAATTGTACATAACCATTCCATGAAATCATAAATATGATCACTCAGCGAGCAATGAGGATGCTGTCAATTTCAAACTACTCACAAATATATGACGAGATTGAAATTTGGAGGAAGGCATAGTGCATTCTAAAGGTTTGGTAATTTTCAACTCTGCTAACATAAATTGTTGCACTTATCAAAACTGTTAAGTAACACAGAAGAAACCAATTGTATCAGACAGTTAATCAATGGAAAAATTTTCATGAAGATGTAGCATGATATTCATGGACAGATTGGACAGAATACTTCACAACATTTGCGTCCTTATTCCTTCTCAATATACAAACTCAAAACCAGAAGTTTATAATTAAAAAGAAAATTAAATGCTGTTGGCACCTTTAAGATTAGGTACCACATATGAGCACATCTATAGACTCGTGGAGGTCCAGATGGTTGCCGGAGCTGCACCCTTCATAGAGTTGATTATAGTGGCAGAGAAAATAGAATGAGATGACAAAATCGAGAGCTTTATGAGATAGGATGAGACAGTAAATTAGCCACAGAAAATCTCAAAATCAATATAAATGTTTTAAAGCAAAAAGAAAGTATTAGCAATGCCATACATATATATTTTTCACAGGAAATAGAACACTATACGTTTATCGAGTTTAAACTCTAATAACATGCTGCTACATCTGATATGCTTGTAATAGCAAAAAGGTCTTGACACACATTATATAACTAAGCTTTAATTTTCTTGCCTTTAATTGTTTCTATTCCAAACTTGATATTTCTTGGCAATAGAGATTAGGTGATACACTAGTGCAAGCAAATAATGAATTGGAGATCTCATCACACATTCTAAATCTTAGCGAGTTATTAGAAGGTTGTGACTTATAACTTATGTGAGCTTCTTTTAAATAAGGTTGTTTTAAAATCTTTTTAGTAGTGGTCATTTTAATCATGATATATATTTTACTTTGAAAAAAGGCAGCTGGATGATTTGAGGATGATAGAGAAATCTGTATTTTTATAGTACATAAACCTGGCGCCGAGCTATTTTACCGTAGGACCTCCCCTAAAGTATTGTTACCACAGTAGAGCTTAAACACCAAGTTTGGGATGGATTGGTGTGCTTCCTCCACGCCTAGGACACTAGAATATCGAACCACGAACAAAGTAAAGGCATGAGATAAAAACATATTGAGGTCCTAATTCTTGACCGATTAAAATGTTACAAATCCTAAGGCCTAAGCTTGTTTAAATATTATATATTTGGTATGAAAATCTCAAGCTGTCTTTCCATACTTAGACAGAGACATTTATTTTATCTTTAGTTTTATTTGAAAGATGTAAGTAATGTTATACGCAACCGATTTATTTGTGGGCAAAGTCTATGATGCACAAGTGAGACAAGTCTTGCATCATGTACAAACTTGTTTTCACGATTGAATCAATAAGTTTCATCATTGGATCAAATGAGATGTGATGAACTTTATGGTGTAAATAATGTTAATTTAATAAATATATTAATTTAAAAAATAGAACAGAAATTAAAAAGAAAATATTCACATAAGACAATTGATGAAACCATTTAAATTCTAAAACATGTACCATTAAAATGAAGGGTTGAGTGTTACTTAAAAATCATGTGTATCATAATAGATATTTTAATAAGCACAATCTTAGTTCAACATTGGAGGCCACTTATTCAAAACATTTTCCGGATGATTTGAGTTTATATTTTTTTACACTTATATAAACAATTTATAATTTTATTTGAGTTCATCATTAGAGATCATTTATTCAAAAATTTCTCTAGCATGAGATTATTTAAGTTAAGAGTAGTGCTAGCAACACTCTCTTTTGAGTTAAGATTATTTAAGTTAATATTTTTTACACTTATTTATAAAAAAACGTCATAGATTTAGATAAATATGATATTCATTAATGGTTAGTGAAATATTCTAAGTGATTGATAATTTTTTCCCCCCAAAAAAAAAAGTTACTTTGTTATTCCAATACAATTCAATTTCTAAAATAAATTTCATGGTAAGAATAAATTTTTGTCTTTCACGGTCTGTCAAAGCATTTACACCTATTTGGGACTTAAATAAGAAAGACAGTATGAGATAAGTTTGGGTAAGTCTTTGAGAAAAGGTGATGGATGACGTTAAAATTTTATCATGAAAAATACTTCAATTGAAAGTAAAATGATTTCAGTATTTTTTTTTATATATCATAATGCATGAATCTTTTATTTTGTCTTGGTGTTATTTCTTGATTGGAATGTAAACATCCTTAAAGTTCATCTGTACTCTTGCATGATGTATCAACCTTCTGATGATGAAGAATCCAAGGTGTCATAAGTGATGAGTTAGGTTTTATGGTTAGAAAAATTGGAAGATGTGTTAGGAATGAGGAAAAGCAAATTAGTCGATTATAAATCAACGTTCCATGAATGCACGAGTATTTTTCTAGTTATCAATTAACGTTAAAAAATACTGGGATGAAATAAGTGTACAAAACAAACACCCAGTATATGACAATAGGTTACGTTTTCATATCAATAATAGATCTTCAAAATACTTATCAAAAGTTTACTGCAAAGATTCCACAGTCAGGAAATACCATAACCAGACAGTTTGAAGTGAAAGCACAAATATTACTACAGCATTTGCATGTAAAAAACACCCGACAATTTTCACTTCTTACCCTTTTTTCCTCCCTTGTTTTTCTTGGATTTGTTTTTCTTCCCCTTGTTATTTTCCTTGGCCTTTTCATGTCCTGAATTAACCGGACCTTTAGAATTGTTGGACACGTTACCTTTTGATTCCTTCAAAACATTTTGCTCGTGGTCATCATTGCCTACTGCAGTGCTGACTTGTGATGGATCGGACTCAACATTGGTATTTCTTTGAACCAAATTCAGCAGATACAAGATGTGCGCTACTTTTGATCGTCCCGAAAGAATTTTCTTTGAAAGTACAATTACAGTGTCCTTCTCAATCACCGAATCACTGGATAATAGACAACAGAAAGATTAACAAGTAAGTAAAGCAAAATAAGAAAACCATATTGCAATGTCTTAAAGTGCTGATTAGTATTGGACAGCAACCTAAAAACTTGTATACAATTACTTATGACAAGCTACTTATATATAACTTACCTCATGTTCATAGAGGCTCGAAGTTGCTTCATTTCATCAAGCAAGCTCACAAACTCCTCCATTTCAATTTTGTTTTCCATCTTGACAGGGTTGTGTACCAACAAATTCCAAAGTCTAATGAAATGATCCAAAAAACCCTGGAGAGAATGAAAAGAGCGAAGAAAAAATTACTTGTGATAAAAGAATATAAATATCAATCATTCGATGTAATAACGTTATTTTATTCAAACTCAACAAAAAGCTGGCTGACCTTTATCATCATGAAATCAGGTGAAACATTATTAAGCCATGATACATCAGTTGCAGACTCGAAATTTTCCAACCAATTCAAGAAGTCATCATTCACAGACAAGTTAATTTCATCTTTGATCTGTCCGTCTGATGCCTGATCTGAAACAGAAGCAAAGCTTTTATTTTGAAGGTTTGACAGAAACTCCTTAGATTTTGAATCAGAGGCTTCTGCTGTGGTTTCCACACCCACATAGTCAACTATACTAGGAAACAATGTTTGTAATATTAGCTCTCTATTTTGGCATATTGATAAATCTACAAAGATAGCATCTGAACACACAATTTCTGTAGAATTGTTCTGAAGCTTGGCAATTATCAAGGGATTGCCAATCACTTTAAATGCCTCAGCAAAGACTTCCAAACCCAAGTGCTTCTTTCCTTTTTGAAGAACATTGCAAAATTCCAATGGCAGTTGATTGGTTATATGTCTCTTCCCCAACAAATTGCGAAGTAATTGTAAATACTTCCCACTCCCAGAGCTGAGATGAAGTGAACACATTGAAACAACCAACCTCAGGAGAAGCATTGGAAAATAATTCTTCACATCCAAGTTTGATTTTTTAATCCAGTTGTTGGTACCATTGTGATCATAAACAAACTCACGGAGGATATTGGCGATAAAATCATGGGCACTGACTAATTCATTAGACACGAAGCTCAAATTTGAAAGGGAATTTTCGTCCTGGCAAATAAGCCACTCAATGAAAGATGATTTTGTCGCATAAATGAACCCCTTCCAGCATGAAGTCAACAGCAGTAGCCGTTCAACAAGATACATAAAGCAATCGGGAGATATATAGTCAATTTCCTTTATCCAATTCACGCTGCAAGTATATTGCAATGCAAGGTAAAGTTTACGAGTGCGATGCATCTCCAAAACCGCTTTATCAGTTGACCCATTTCCTGAATTCAACCGCAAGCTTTTAATGAAATCATTCCAGTCATCTTTATCATCAAATCTAGTCATGACTTGCACGAACAGATCATCTTGTACATTAGCTGTGCCAAGAATCATAACTACCACCCTTCCAATTTGACCATAGGTCAATGTATCTTTTCGTTTAGTGTTTTCATTTATGACTTCTTTCATAATATCCTGCCAAGCTTCAGTTACCCTTTGATAAACCATTTCCTTTGCCAGCGATTTCTTCCAGTCAAGGGGAGCTACATGGTGGAATAAACACTCAATTGGCAGTCTGTAAAATCTCTCCAATGTTTTTAAGTTACCGTGGCCATGGCTAAAACATTTGGACTCGAGAAGAAATTTTGAGACCTCGTAGATATGCAATAAAGACTGCACTTGACAGAATTCAGAAAAAGCTTTATTCACTGAAAACTTGTAGAGTGCTTCGAGGTTGCGCAAGACATCCATGCCAACAGAAAGTAACTCTGAACTCCAATAACTCTGAGCAAAAGAAACTAAAGGTTGAACATCAACAGAGACTAGCCTACCATTCTTCTTTAGAAACCTATCACCCAATTTCATCACCCAGGTAGCATCAGGGATGAGCAAAAGGTAAATGTCATTTAGATTATAAATCTGCTTCTGAACACCCAGATAATTCAATGCAAACTTTACATAACTGTTATGCTGATGAGACTCTGGAGTTTTGAAATTTGAAAGGAAATCAAGCATTTGAACAATGTTATCCTTCCAACATGTCCAACAATAAAACAACGTCTCCACAGAAAATTGATTCCTCATAATCATACCTTCGACAGGAACATCAAACATGTTGTCTTGCCAAAGATACTTAGATGAGTTCAGCCGAAAATGAGAATCCAGCAGTTTCCACAAACATAATATTTCCCCTCTGATACTGCTATGAATGCGAGAAGATTTCAATTGATTCATTATCTCAAAAATGTTGTCATGCTTATTTGATAGAATTTCAGCTTCTGTAGATGCAAGCTCATAAAAGCTGCTTGACACTCCCTTTGCAAATGTCAAAGCTCTTCCCAAAAGCTCAGCCTTCAGTGTAAACTTCTTTAAGGGCCATGCTTTGCTTCCCCCAGACCAAAGAGAATTTGTAATTACATAGAAAATCATGAGTTCATATGCTTCCAAGAATTCACCAGCTTTTCCTAGCAAATCAGCCTCGCGAAGAATATCACCCATCATCTTAGCAATGTTTACAGCCTCCATATAGTTGCCTGATTCCTCTTCCAATTCAAGAAGCTCATCAAGTAAACTTAACGATTGTAAGAACCCACGCTTCAAATCCATCGAATGAAAAGCTCTAACAAACTTCATCATGGATTTGTTATCTTTGTTGTCAAAGTATTTGCGGGCACAATTTTCTAGAAATTTCTGTTCAATTGCGTACAAATCATGGCTATTAGCCCAACCAGGGTCAGCACTTTCATTTTGTTTCCAGTGCTGAATGTAATGTAAGCCAATGTCAAACAATCCACCTTTTGCACAAACATTCAAACAATCCGAGAAGAAACTTCCTCTAGCATACACTTGAGCTGCCATGTCAAAACAACGAGCTAAACAAAAGCAATCGCCTGCCCTTTTCAAATCAGGCTCTTCACATTTTTCTAAGTAAAGCTTCCCTGTTAGCAATAATTCGATTAATTTTGTAGAGTAAAAGTCACCATGCAAAAAATAAGATAAACCTGAGAATCAATAAAAATGTGTGCAAGCTTAGGGGATCTCATTAGGAGACTAAAAAAGATGTTTAGACAATAATATTTTCTTGTACAACAAAATAAGTTAAATCCCTATCTCAAATCAAATGAGCTCATCAGCAACAAAACAATTAATAACACTCACATAACTTTAAGTCAATTAAATAATCAGTAACTACAACAAAAGATAAGTCTAGATGAATGTTGTAAATACTAAATGGTTATTATAATAAAAGTGTAAGTTTCTATAACAAAAGCTATGTTTAGATGATATCCTGATACTTTTTGATAGAAAATGACATAAAACTATAGACACAGACGCCAAAGCTAAAGTTTATACCAGCTCTTTCAAAATCCCCCAAATCAGAGAAACACTGGGCAGAAGACTCAGCCATTCCAATGCCTTCAAAAATTTCAGCAGCTTCCCTAAGGATTGCATTTGCATCCTCGGGATTCAAGTCACGTAACCGGTTTGCAGTTGCCCTAAGACCAGCAGCCTTAGACTTTTTTTCCCAATAAGAGTCCCCTGCTCTTTCAAAACACATTGTTGCCATCTCATAGTTATTTTGATAATATAACTGCAATGGAATAGTCAAAAGAATATATCATTTGGAGCAAAAAGAATACTAGACAAAAGCAGCACATCTAAAAGCTTTGCTCTATACGTTACATGGTAATAAAAGTATGAAACCATCACATAATATCACATACAAGGCATTTGGGTATAGGAATAATTTAAGTTGCAAAGAAAATAAAAAAAATAAAAAATAAAAAAGCTGAGAAGTAATACTGCTTAATGATTCAATATAAAAAAAAAATATGAGACCTATTAAAAAAATCCATTACTAAGACCGCACAATAAATATAATGATCAAGTACAAAAAAAAACCTTTTTGCCGCGGGACTTCCATTCTTCTGTACTACTTGCAACTTTCATTGCCTGAGCAAGTGAATCATCGAGCTCTTTGAATTGTACAAGACACTTCCTCTTCCAATAATCAAACATGGGTTTGCAATACTCCTCCGTGTTCTCACAAATCCACAATCTCTGTCTTGTACGAGTTATAGCCACATATAGTTGTTTTAGCTCAGAACACAAAATATTATGTTTGGAATCACTGAAAGTTGGAAAAGACTTGGATTCTGTAGGTTCCAGCATATCTTGTTCGTTCATATACTCATAAATCACCCTCCATCGATTTTTCAAAGGTGAAGTGCCAAAAAAGTTGTACAGCAGTACATCCTGTAAAAGAACACAAATTACCATTAAAATAAATAAACATAATATTCAAAACAAAATTGAATCAGATATGATGATTTTTTACCTACCTGAAACTCAAGCCCTTTGCACTCCAAGATAGTTAAAACAAGAGCTTGTTTCCCAACATAATCTAAAATTTCCTTTCGAGCATAATCATCGCGTACCAAAATTACTTGCTCTGCTCCAAAGCCAACAATTTTCCCACTCTCATGTCCAGTGTTGCCAAAAATAGTTACAATTGCATTTTTCCTGCTTCCACATTCAAGAACAACCGGAGCTTCCCCGTATATCAAACTGGTCTCAGGCTTCAAAACATCAATAGAATGAGGGAAAAAACGGAAAAGAAGCTCAATGGTGCTCTGGGATAATTTCAATACTCCAGCATGAGTCCGAAAGTTTTGATTCAACAAAAATGTTTCAGAAACTTTCACTTTATCCTTTCCTAGGTTATAAGCAACTCTCTTTGATTCTAGCACAAACTTCTTGTAAAAGAGAGATTTTATATCCTGGAATCTAAAATCAATTCCCCTTGCTATGGTCTGTGCAGTATCACCACAAAAAACAAAACCCTCTTCTACATTTTGACACACATATTTAAACAAAGCAATCTGACTCATGGTTAGATCCTGCACTTCATCAATATATACAAAGTGCATTTCATCACCCTCATATTTGTTGATTCTGAGTCGGCGATGAAGGTCAGCAACAATATCAGCCAAATCAAAATCCCCTTTATCCAACTTCATTTTTTCATAACTTTGATAAATATCGTAAATGATCTCCCTTTTCTGCTTGCTTAAACTTGACGCCCGGTTTTCAGACAATGATAGATAATCCTGACGGCTTAACTTTCCTTCACCAGGCTCCACAGACTGCATACTCCCTTTTATATGAGACACGATTTCAGTGAACACTCTGGACGAATCTAGCGTCTTGGTATATTGGGAATTGAAATGTGGCCAATATAATGATTCAAACCTGTCATATGTCACCTCCTTCTTCCTTATAAAAGTCTCCAAAGCAACAGATCTTACACCAAGGTTCTCAATTAAAGAAGATAGATCACTAAATCTTTCAAAATAAGAATTCCCCACAGTCCCATCCAGCATCATTAAAAACTTCTGAAAAGTTATCACAAGTGGATATGAGTTGGTGGGAAGATTAAAAAAAGAATCTGGAATATTCTTAAACTGTATTGATGTATCAACATCGACTATGTCTTCATCAATAGAACAACTTTTGGCAGAAACATCCCCGCCACATATGAATCTGCATGCACAAAACAATTAATATTAGATGCCAATTAAAAACTGCATAGAAAACTCTGAAATAAATTAAACTTAAGTGAACTCAGGGAATAAACATGAGGACCAAATTATTTCAAAAGAGTTGCAAAGCGATACAATGGTTACTGAAATTAAGGACATACAAGGAAGGCTAATGGGCATTAAGGAGACAGTGAAATGGTACAAAGTTTGGGGGGAGCTCCATCCGCCACCTTATCATGCATTTGACTATTGAAATTGCAATTCATGCAGGAAATGTTGGGGGGAAATTATTAATGTTTAAAAACTAAGATTTTTTGCTTAAATAAAAAACAAATTTTAGTCTAAAAACTATGCATTCCTAAAAAAAATTATTGGTTGATAAATATGCATGATAGAAACTAACAACTATATCCTTAAAGATAAAAAGCAACATAGTAGATCAAAAAATAAATACATAAAGATATTTATTAAAATGATGTATAGAAACAACAAAAATTATATAAAAACAATCCAACAGATATTGTCAGGACAAATAAAAATTAACGTGTATTTATTAAAAAAAATAACACAAATAAAACAAACAGATAAGTTAAAGATACTAAAATTAAACAAGTCCTAGTATTATAGACCACATTTTTAGCTTTTGGAATTAACAAGTGGGTGAAGATATCCTTTGACAGACACATAAGGTTCAAAAAGATATTTTAACAGTAATTTATCCAACAAGAAGAAAGAAAAATTGACAGTCTGAAGTACAATTTCCATACCTTTTCATTCTAACGACCTGTTGTTTCACTGCTTGACAAAGTTTGGGACTCACTGTTACAAATAACTGACGTAAGACAGGCCTGTCATTCACAGTAGAACTGTCTCTATACTCTTTCTCATCACTCAAACAAGGAACTTCAACACTCTTAATTCCATATGTGTGTTCAAGAGCTGCATGGTGCAATTCCTCCTTTTTAAATAACTTCATGGTCAAAACAGTGGTTTTCCCAGTACCAGAGCGACCCAGTACAAATGTACTTTTAGA
>Ga0099826_10001892_pt1 | contig 13102 bp, 7 predicted proteins | sample Mtrugardesep15_FD_76830 | JGI IMG/M metagenome (GOLD analysis project Ga0099826, IMG submission 76830) | Root nodule microbial communities of legume samples collected from California, USA - M. trunc garden sep15 | ecosystem: Host-associated > Plants > Roots > Nodule | place: USA: California... | reverse complement strand
GTGAGAAAGATAACAGAGAGAAAAAGAAAGCGATCGCTGTCCTCTTTCTTCTTCGGTCTTCACCTCTTCCTTTTGTTTTTTCCCCACCAATAATGTCCTTTTATATTTGCTTTAATTTTTTTTTTTTTTTCTTTATATGCTATTATTCAATTTTACACAAATGTACTAATATGTTAACATAAACGGTAAAAAAGTATTGTTGGAGTAAGACTTTCCCAAGTTGGTCCCCCAAATACCTAGATGGAAATTAAAAATATTATCTTAACACTCACTTTTTTTTTTAGTGAAAAAAATGTAAATCATATATATTAGAAATGATTATTTCATAAACCAGTAGAACTCATATGGATTTTATCTAATATATAAGTAGGTATCAGAGAAAATGTGTTGAAAATATTCTTTTATAAAGTGGTGGAATTCATATAGATTTCATCTAACACATATATAAATGTTAGAAATGACGTATTAAAAAGAGGATATTCGTAGCACTTTGTATCTATAACATGGTCTTAAAAAATTGCACAACCTAGAAGAAATATACATCGCTTGCAATGAGGGTAATTACTTTATCTAGTCTAAACAACTAAATTACAAACATAATAATTGTTGCAATTATAAGTCAAAGAAAGGAAGGGAATAACGTTTTCGGCAAATGATGATTACAAGGAATTTTAACATAAACAGACTACAGATTTGGATACTACTATCATGGTTTTTTTTGTCTTTAAAAATAATGCACGCGTGACGTAGGCACCTTTACAAAAGATAAATAAAATACACGAATACTAATTGCTATGCTATTACAAAGGAATTTCTATATAATTACTCGTATAGAAGCTTCTTGGTATAATACTTATATACATAAAATATTCATGTTTATCGATGACTAATCTCTGCCGAAGAATTTACGGAACATATAAGGTGGATTCTGCTCTTTCTACTCAATTTTTTTTTGATACGCACGAGTTAGATATCAAACTTCTGACAAAATATTTAAGAGATTCAAGTCTCTTACCACTTGAACCGATTCATTTGTTGGTATTAACTTTTTATATGTATGGTGTTAAGAAATTAGCACAATATGTCATCCCTTTTTGGCTTTTATGTCATTTGAATACGTCCTTTGGAAACCAACGCAAACTACCGAATAAATAAATAAGTAAATAAATAAAAATAAAGTACAAGGTCGTCCCAATTATCCAAACTACCACTATCTTTTAGACATGTTGAAATGGGCACCATGCCCTGATTAATCATTGCGTATTTATTGAGCTCAGCCCCTTTAGTTGGTAAGGTCATTTAGGTCATATGAGCTGCTATAAATTCACTAATTAGCTAGTTAACTCAAGTAAAGTAAGATTAGGAAAGATAACTTACTTTTTAGATATAAAGAGTGTTGCACGAAGTTGATCGATGGCACGTACGGGTTATTGGATGAGCAAAACAAACCAGTTAATTTGGTTTGTGTGAGACACTAAGCAACCAGATATATCTGAACCTTTCGAACTTGTTGGATAATTCAAATTTTAAGTTAGAATTTAAGATTTATGAATAACTTAAACATGAACTTAAAATCTAAACCATGTGATTAAAATCAAATAATCTAAATGTATTGATTGCATTAGTATTGGGAAAAACTCAAGTCTCACATCTGATAGATGAGACTCTTGATGAGAGTTTATATAGAGAAGACAATCCTCACCTTATAAGTCGGTTTTGTAAGGATGAATTATACCCCAAATTTCAACATGGTATCAGAGCTTGTCGAATTCAAGGGTCACCTACCTTTATATAGAGGAGGCAATCCTCACCTTACAAGCCGATAACCCAAATCCCACAACAGATAGATAAAAAATAATAATGATATCACGTAGGATTCTTACATTTCTTATCAATTTTTTCTCGTAACAAGCCTTTTCCTTTATTATTATAAGTGTTTATAATGTCATACCTTCTTTTACTAACGAATGCATTAAAGTTAAAATATCATATAAAAAAATAATTGAAGTTTTTTTTTTTGTTACAAAGCTAATTAAAGGAAAAGAGAAAGAGAAAAAACATAGAAAAACAAAAGGAAAAGCTAACGCCTAATAAAAAGGACTCTTAATTCATCCGTTCTTAGCAGGGGGAGCAGATCCTTTGGAGGGGAAGAATGGATTGTCAATTCAACATTGGTCGAAGCTCCTAGCTTAGCCATGAAATCCGCACACTGATTACCTTCTCTAAGCGAGTGCTGAAGAGAGAAATTTCTTGATCCCAATATATCTTTAATGTTCTGAATGAGAACTGTATAAATATGATAATGAGATATGTCACTGTTGATGAGGTTAACTGCGAGGAGAGAATCAGAGTAGCACGCCAATTCTTCAACACCTAAGCTTAGTACCAAATTAAGACCCTGATAAATTGCTTTCGGTTCTGCAAACATAATGTTTTGGAGTTATTGATGAACCCCGAAAAACTTGACAGATAAGTGCCTGAATGATTGCGAAGAATTCCACCAAAACCTGTGCGAATAGGATCTCTGATGCAGTTGCCGCCAACATTTAGAATGGTATAGATATGATTGTTGTTATTCCACCGAACTAACTTTGGAGGGGTATTAACACTACTAACAAATTGCAAGCAGGAGCTTATAACATCTGCGGAATTCATAATATTCATGTTGAGACGGGTTACTGACCAGGTTTCGATACCAAGACACATAAGGTTACGGTGCCTCCAAGTCCACCACAGGCCAGCAAGAAAAACAGTAGAGCATGAGCCAGTAGCTCCATCTTTTATCCAGTTGCTCGGCGAGGAAGAAGAGAAAAAATCCTAATTTGTAAACCCGATTTTTTGCCAAATAATTATGGAAAAACTACAATCACTGATGCAGTGGAGGAATGACTCCTCATGATCACCGCACCTAGAGCCAATTGTAGAAGGTTAAAATATATTATTTGTGTTCACATATATAGTATTATATTTATTTTCCATTTAAGCTTATAAAATATTGACTTATAAGATTCTTTTAGGTATATTATTTATTTTTTTAACAATTCAAAATGAAACTTATATTAAACGACAAAAGATGATCCTCACATTACAAGGTGTGTCAAGAAAGAGCAACAAAGTTCAAATACAACACTTCACCAAAAAGAAGAAGCAAAGTAAAATCAACTCACCAGCATCCAAGCAATCTAAAGGATATTGGCACCACCCAAATAACCCAATAGAAACATTTACAACATTATTCTTCAGCGACCACGTCGATAAATACTTGACCTTATCCAACAAGTGAGGCATAGATTTTTCCTTATTATTAAAGATTGTATCATTTCTTTCTTGCCAAATCACCCAAAATGTAGCAACCCACAATAAGCGCGTAAAAGATTGTCGTTTTTTCGTACCACTTGATAAATAAGCATAATGATGGAAATGATCCACTATCTGATACCCCCACCCAATCACAAACCAAGTACCGTAGAAAGCAAAAAATATTGCAATTTAAAAACAAATGGTGAACCGATTCCACCCCACCACATCTAGAAACACGCATAAAACCCTCATCAAGTAAGACACCATGTCTACCTAAAATATCTTTGGTATGCAACCTACTCTGAAGGAGACGCCAAGCAAAAATGGAAACCTTCAACATGACATTCTTATGTCAGATCAAATCAAAAACCACTTCTACCTGATGCATTTGCGGGCTAGTAAGATAATGATGTACCCCTCAGACAGAGTACACTCTACTTCTATCTAGCAGTCGATGTCATCTATCAGTCACCTCAACTTGCAAATGAATGTTAGAAATAATCATCGAGCACTCTTTGGCCAACTCCTCCTCCCAAGTCAACAAACGACGACACCACGTCCAAACCTCATCGCCCTCCCCCCAACCTAGTGCCTGCATATCAGCCACCGACACACACTTATCCAACGCCAAATCAAACAACCTGCTAAACCTTTCCCTCAACGGAACCTCCCCCGCCCACCTATCCAACATGAAAATAGTATTTGTCTCACTACCAACCTTCCTACACACATTCTCCTCAAACCAACTACCTCCTCAAAATCCACACCATCTACCTATGTATAATCATCTTCAACATTATTTTATATTAAGTTATAATAAAGTGAAATAATAAAAATTTAAAAATAAGTTATAAAAACATCATAAATTTATTTTTTATGTCCTATGTTTATTTTTAATATTATCTATAAATGCATTATTAGCTTTTAATATATCTATTTTAAAATCTATATTTACTAAGTAAAATTTTGCACACTTAATTATGATCCTCTCTTATATAATTTCAATCTTGATAGAAATGCACAAAATATTATTGTTGAGAATTTTTATTATTATTGCTGAGAATTTTTATTATTATTGCAACGACTTACAAATATCGCTATTACATTCTTTCAGCAAAAAAAATATATGGCTATTACATCAATATTTTTGCCAACAAGCTAGTTAATTGTCGTTGGAAAAAAGTCATTACCAATGTCTTTATTCTTGCAGTATATATATACTAATATCCATATTTAGTTTTTTTTTTCTTTTCAAAAACAACTAAATATTCAATATAATGATAATAAAATCTTATTGATCTTAACCATTACAATCAATGGTAAAGACAAAATGGACTTTTTAGAAAATATATATATTTAGTGTTTTAAAAATACGGGTTTTTATTGCATGATGTATACAGACATAACGTGTTTCACATCACCCATGCATAAGATCTTTTTGCTCACAAGACTTGAAGAATGTGATATAAAAAATAATATGGTTGAAAAATCAATAGCCTAGGCAGCGATTACTTTATGTATACATACAAACCAAAATAAAATAGCATGATGTGAATATTTTTCCTAACACGTATACTTTGTATATCAATAATATATCATCAGTCGTTGACGTGTACACAAACAACCTTAAATATAAGTAGATTTCCACAATAATACGTATATAACTCGGTTATTCTCGTAAATATAATTCAGTTGGTATGTATATTACAGTATACAATAATTGAATTCGAATACGAGTTTCCTCACTTAATCATCTTGAACGACGAAATTTTGACCACTAAACTACTTAAAAAAAATTACGCATATCCCTCTCGCATATGCCCATATAGACTATACCATAAATACATTGAAACCGTCAAATCGAGATCATTTGTATCCTTGTGGCTGGTATTACTTAGTTTTATACTAATTTTTTTGAACAGAATACGTAGTTTTATAATTACCAATTAGGATAACTGACGTTCGTTTACAATAAGGAATTTGGACGGAAATGTAGAAAAGGGGGAATCGTCGTCTTTGAGATAGATGTGACTATTGCAACTAACTAGCTATGCTTAGCTTGAGCAATCTTAAGACTCCAATTTGCTCCTCATTACTCAAAGACTCAATTGAGAAGGGGAAACAAACGATTCAATTTGCTTTTATTTTTCCAAAAGTACAAACTTAAGGACAATTGACAGACCAACACACTTCACCTTTTCATACATATGATGTGATACAACTATAGAGAACTTCATTGATTTCCTTTTTCATTTGTATAAAAGTTAAATTTATATTATCAAATTCTAAAAATATAAGAAGTAAATAGTATCTTCATCCTCGAATATGTTAAACGTGTCAGGCTAATATCTTAGATGAGTCACTAATTTAGCAAATTACTTGAAGTGCAAGTAATCTAAGATTTGTTATTAGTGCTTGAAGTTGGCTATAAATATGCCTCCCTTCTATCAATAATAGAATAAATGTACTTTTATGCCCCTCTTTTGTACCAAAAGAAAGAGAAGAATAAATCACTTTTACATCCAACAAAACGGAATGTGTTAAACATTATCGTTATAGTCACATCCTCAAATATGTTTTTTTTTTGTAAAATCAAATATGTTTTTTTTATTAGTTAAATTTAATTATCAAATATGTCTTTTATTAATTAGTTTGATCCTCAAATGTTTTTTATATTAATAATCAATTTATTCTTGAGAAATAACTAAAGAAAATAGACGCAAAATGTATTTCGTATTTTCAAATATTTACCGACTAAAATTGTATGTCTTTCTTTAATATGAATCTCTCATAAATGGTTCAAAGATAGACTTTCACTATTTTTAGTAAAAAAAAAAGTTAAATTTTATAAAAATAATAATAATAATAAATAAAATTATATATATATATATATATATATATAATATTTTGAAAAACTTTACTAAAAATGGTAAGAGCCGTATTCTAAAAAAAGGCCACACTTATGAACCCCATTTTTTAGATGTTCGTATTTGATAAACCCAAACTACAAATAACATAGTCACACACATTTAGGTTTTGTTTTGAAGTTAAGATGGCGGGAGAAGGGACTTCGCACTGGGGAGGAGAGGGAAAGAGAGAAAAATGTTCATCTTATTTAAGAGTGTGATTTTGAAGATAATGATGAGGAAATATTTATAATTAATACATTTTAAAATTTGAGCTTATTATAAAGAGATGAAAAGATTTGAAGAATTTGTTTAAGCTCTTCAAATTTGGAAAACGATGGTGAGGGAGTACCATTTTATCCTAAACATTGGTTTTTTTATCAAGTGGGGGGTATTTTGTATGCTTACTAGTACCATTTTTACCAAGTTTGATCACTTTTATGTGCACACACATTTTTAAATATCGCGTTGAGTTGCAAGTGCCGCACTAAATTTGGAAAGTTAGAAGGTACAATTACTACCCCTTTGTTTTTCGTTGTTAATCATTTAAAGCATAAAGGCCACACAACACTGAACCGTCCTTCATGTTTGTCTTTTTGGTGTCATTATACGTTTTTGTTTGAGAAACATATTATATTTTAAAAATGGTACTAGTAAAATATTTAATTATCTTTTTGGTGTCATTATAATATTTTTTTCTTTAAAGAATCTATAATTTCCAAATTCACACACATTATAAGTGCTCAAAATGGAAAATTGCAAACTCTAATATGCACCTCAACATATCTATCGTTCATATCCAAAGCAGATAGGGGTAGAGTGGAGGATGCTTAGACTAATGACAAATCTCATATTTATACGATCTTTGTTGTATTGCTTATATTATAAAATGAGAAATATTATTTGTATAATATTTTGTGATAATTTTGAGACAATTTTCTCTTCCTTTCTTTCTATATTGTTTATGTCCGATAAAAATAAAAAATAAAAAGTTGTTTTACAAGCAGGGTCGTTCCTACGAATTCGGAGGCTCGGCTCTGTAAGTGAAAAGAGGCCCGTAATTAAAAAAAAATGTATTTTTTTTAAAGAACAATGTTCTATTTAAATTTTTTAAAGATAAATAGAAGGTGTTGTATATATGCAGTATACCTAAATGTGAAAATCACTACTGTATGTATAAGGAACCTCAAACCACCCTTCCAAAAAAACATTCACCTAACACCAAAAGTAAGAGGACCCAATTCTAATAGATCTAAAACAAGACAACAAAAAATTGAGTCACATACCTTGAAAAGGCCCGGCTCCATTGAGTTCTTTGCACACCCCAAAGTCCGACCCTCTCTACAAGTTGTCATTAAAATGGTTATACAAACATCTTTCTCTAATAAAATTTCAACATTCACCATCATATCTTAACATTGGTTTTTATTTGCTAAAACTATCTAACATATAAACCTTACATATGTGATACAACCCTTACCTACTGATGTAAAGGCCTAACTAAAATTAATTATCTGTAAAAATAGCGGAAACCCACACCTTCAGATATCCTACGATGTTAAGCAACCAAAACCTTGCAGTTTTGCTTTAAAATTAAGCTTCGTGGCTCTCCTACATCACCAAACCTTAGTCTCGTCTAGCTTCCCTCATTATTGGTTGAAACTTGAAAAGGTATAAACCCATTTAACTAATTTGAATATACTATTGGTTAATATATCTTTCTATAAGCAAATTTTTGTTTATAGAGTACAAAAGGTTTCGCAATCGGGTATGATAAAACTTTGAGACTATGGTCTCGTAAAGGAAGTTCAGATGACAAAACACTATTTGGTTAAGACATTTAATATGTTGGATGCGGCCTCATGAAATCAAACCTGTGATATTCATCTTCAATGTTTAAAACAAAAAAACACCCTAAATCAAGAATTATGATGAAGAAGAGGGTTTGGAAACTATTTAAAATACATACAGGCCCTTTTTTCTAACAAGAAGCCACATCAAAAAGGTTGATTTAATCGCATTTACAATATCTTCCACCTATGTGTTCCTACAAGAGAAAAATAACCTATTTTGAGCCTCTCGAATCTTCTAAATATTTACATACCAAATAAGAGTTATCTCTTTCCGATGTTTTTTATTGCAATGAAAAATTATTGAGAAGTAAGATAACATTTTCAGATAAAATGACTCTCATTATGATCCACTTAAAAATCATATATCAAACAGGCAAAATTAAGCCTACAAAACAAGTGGTCCTCCATCTAAGTTTTCATAAGTAGGAAGTCTTTCAAGAATAAGTTGCCTAAATTTTTGTTTTGAATCTTTTGAGGCGCACAGCAAGTCTAAATTCCCCTCAAACCCCTTTAAGCGACAATCAAAGAAGAAGAAGAAATAAGTTTTCACTCAAACTAACATATAAAGATTTAACTGTAATTTTTTGTGAGGTTTCAAGCACCCAAATCCACTTGTCTGTCTTGTTTTTACCATAATGTTGGCTAAAAGCTTGTTTAACTTACGCTTAAAAGGTAAATTATAACCGCTAGGTTATTTGATCAAAAACTGACAAAATTACTCTTACATTTAATTACATATTTTAACAAGTATATAGAAAATGAATAGTAAATGCATCTAAAAATTTGCAGACGATCTAATATTTCGAGAAAACTAATTTTCTAAAAGATCTTATAATTACAAACGAAAAGAATATAAAGTACTCTTATTATCGACTTTTGAAAGTTTTAGAAGGGAAGACTTTGAAGGATTAAATCTATATTTTAATATATTTGATATATTATTTTATTTTAAGGTAAAAAAATTAAAAGAACATCAAGATAAATATTTATATAATAGTCCAATCACACTAAATTAATCTTTAAAAAAAAAACATTTTATAATATTCATTATTTTTTATATAAAAATTCTCTCCCCTCCTAAACGCGATCTCCATCCAGAGACATACACTTAACCAGAATTCAATAGTGTTCCTAAATAATAAGGGACTTTATCTCACAAGCCCCAATGGATGTACAGTATGAATAGTTTTACATGCAATCTGGCATGAAATAAACAAGACACTAGGGAAATGCCAAAAGATCATTTGGAATTTGGAAACTTCTGACACTAAATAATTCCTTCAGCGTAAACATAAGACATGTTAAGAGTCCCGGTTAGGAGTTGGCCTGACAATTTGTTTATAAGTGGGGGTAATCCTCACATCACAAGCCGGTTTTGTAGGGTTGTGTTAGGCTCAACCACCATTTTTAAGATGGTATCAGAGCCTCTTCACAATTATGGGCCACTTGTTGTCAGGTTTCCGTTATCGGGTGCTCCTGAGCGTGAAGGGGTGCGTTAAGAATCTCACATCGGTTAGGAGTTGGCCTGACAATTTGTTTATAAATGGGGGCAATATTCATCTCACAAGTCGATTTTGTGGGGTTGTGTTATGCCCAACCACTATTTCTAAGAAGACACTCTAAAGATTCTAACCTATATATTTAATCAATTTGAGTCACCATATGATATATAGATACCACCATGCCTGCATCTTAATCTGATACTGATAGGGTGTTGCTCTCGGGATCAGAGAAACAAACCTATTTGTCCTTCCTAATTAGATGGTCATTTTCTCTTAGATGATTACATTAGGCATTAGCTAAGCTTAAGGGACCAACATTCTCATTATCTAATTTGATCCTACATACTAATTTTTTAAAGGCTAACACGGCTTTTAAAATACTTAAATCATATTCAAAATTCATTATTAAATGAGTTCAAATTTCATATGGAATGAAAAAAAGGTTGAAAATGTATTTATACGTCTAACACAATTTTGGACGGTGAATAGTCAATATCTTACGATATGATTTTGTAATGATTAAAGTATATACAACTTCAAGTATTAAGAATATATGTAAACTATTTTTTTATCATCTTTAATTTTACCTTTAGAATAAGAATATATTCATAAATAACGAAAATAGCATTTATAATTATGGGTGTGGTGATTGCAGGGATTGGGAGGCCTTATACTCATGGACCCATATGGAAAATGACTTGATATTATTGAAAGCATAGCAATTGTGATGACGAAAAACAGTACTGTGCTACACTATATGAAATAAAATGAATATGTTATATAATAATGTGGTCCTAAACTTGATCGTGTAAGGGGGTCCAGGTGGCAAGGCCGCCGGCAACAGGGGTGTCCACAGCCAAGTGGGAGGTGTGGTCCAAAAGGATTGAACCGTGCTTATGCCATGACACGTGACACAAAAAGAAAGGTGACAGTCTGTTTTGTTCATGAGCATGGATGGAAGAATAATAATATGATGATATTTGTTTTGTAGGGAAATGTGTGTGCCACATCTTTGTAAATTTTAATGTGTCAAAATTAAACTTGGAAGACTCTTATCTTATAGTCCAAGGTATATCTACCCCCACAAAATCACCTGAATCTCAAGTTTGCCTTTGACATTTTATGATGAAATTTTGTAAAAAAATTCAGATTTTAGAAGACTCTCCCTCCCCTCACAAGATTGTCATAAGTCATAACACATTATATGTTGACAAATTTAAAATTATGTTCTTTGATTTTTTTTTTTATATTATTTTTGGTAAACCTTAAATTTCATTTTGTACAAATTTATTTCTTTTTCGAAAAACTTGAATTTTGAGTTTGCTAAAACATGAATGTGTTTTGTAAAATTAAAATTGAAGTTATTTTTCTTATATAAAATTGTTATTCTGATAAACTCAAAATCAACTATATCGAACATATTTTTATTTCTGCAAATTCAAAATTAAGTTTGTCTAACATTTTTTAAAAGAATTGTTATTTCAACAAATTCAAATTCAATTTTAATTTGATGGGATCTATTTATTTTCGACATAATAAAATAATTTATACAAAATAATAAAAATTGGAGTAAAAATGATTTATGAAATAAAATTTGAGTATTTTACGTAATTTATATAGTTTGTTGTAGGGGTGTACGTGGGTGGGTTTGGGTTGTGTTTGGCCAAACCCAAGACCCGAACCATATAGGGTACTCCAGTTTGGGTGAGGTAAAATGTCCACCCGTCATATTAATGGGTGGGTTTGGATAAACCCATTAAATTTCGGTTTGGTTTGGTTGGGTAGTGGGTTACCCAAATTTTTTTTTATTTTTTTTTGTTAATATTACATGACGAGTCCTCGTATTTTTTCTCATAAAAATTACTCAACTTTTTATTTTTTTAGAAAACTGTGTAACCTATTTCACTATATTTTAGTGTTATAAAATAATAAGTTATAATATTAAATAACAAATTTCATCATGAAATACTTGCAATAAACTAAAGTTGGATAACGTAAAATTGTTTTAACATCAAAATAACTAAAAAGTGAAACATCATAATTTGTAACTCTAACTTGTTTTGATTTTCAATATAGAGGATGTGTTGTGTCAAATTTAGAAATTAGACTTTTATTTTCAATATAGAGAATGTGTTGTGTCAATTTTAGAAATTAGACTTGATTTATAACCCAAACTTTTTTTTTAAAGAAAGATTATAACCAAAACGTTTGTTATTCTCCTTCCTCCTTATGCAAATAAAAATAAAAATATGAACATTATTGAGTAAGTGGGTTTGTTGGGTCTGGGTTTGGTTTTACCCAAAACCCGTTATTTTTTATGGGTTTTTCATTTTTTAAAACCATATTCACCCAATCATCCAACCCAACCCACTTTTTTGAGTATTTTTTGGGTGGGTTTGACAGATTTTTTGTGTTTACCCAACTCATGTACACCCCTAGTTTGTTGGGGTAAGACTACCAATTGGAAGGTTGGAAGTAAAATTCGCCAACTTCGTTTTGAGTTTTATGGATGAGCCTATGGATGCAGGGGATGGGTCTATGTATGCAGTGGCCGGTCCATAACTAAGCCCATTAATGCAGGAGTTTTTTCTTTAAAAATTACTCTATTTCCTTTTGGTTTTGATCATTTTCTTACTTGAGTGTGAGTTAACTCACATTCGGTATTTTTTAGCGAAATTTAACTCACACTGATACTTTTAAGATCATTTCAATCATCATTTTTTAAGTTAGTTCAACCGATCTTAAAAGTGTTAGTGTGAGTTAACTCATGTAGAAAAATGTTGAGCGCTCACACTAAATTAAGGGAATCAACAATTTTGAAAGGGAGAAGAGCAATTTTCTTTTTATTTGGCCAAGTAGTATATTGGATCAAAATTCACCTTTTTAAGGTGAATAAGTGGGATGTCTAAGAACAATAATCCCTCAAAAAAAAGTGGGATGTCTAAGATTCGAACTCAGACCCTTGCATATAGGGCTGACAATGAACCGATCCAACTCGAAAATAGTTTGAGACTCGATTCGGTAATTAACTCGTTGAACTTGGTTCATGAACCAAATGAGCCGAAAACTAAGCTCGTTAAATAAACGAGTCGAACTTGAACTATATATAGTTCGACTCGTTTGGTTCATGAGTCGGCTCGTTAAAAATATAAGTTTATTTAAAATATCATTTATATAAGCTTTCATACAACATATAAATTTTTTTAAAATCTTGCCCTTAATATTTTCAAATTTAGTCCTTAAATAACAAAATCTACTAATTTTGTGATTTAAATTTAAAATGTTGTTTATCGTTGAAAGAACTTTTTTTGAGGTGATTATTGATAAAAGTTGTTTGTGTTGGTGTTGTAGTTTCAGGTGTGAAGTGATGTAGTATTTTTGCATCAAACAAGATAAGTATTTATAAATCATCTCCTCAGGGACTAGTGCGATATCAAAGACCGTTTGACACCAAATATCATTCTAAGTTAAAAGATAAGTTGTTTGTTTGTTTATAAACTAAATTAACTAAATTGCAAGAGTAAAAGTTGAGAGTAATAAG
>Ga0099826_10001891_pt1 | contig 13105 bp, 8 predicted proteins | sample Mtrugardesep15_FD_76830 | JGI IMG/M metagenome (GOLD analysis project Ga0099826, IMG submission 76830) | Root nodule microbial communities of legume samples collected from California, USA - M. trunc garden sep15 | ecosystem: Host-associated > Plants > Roots > Nodule | place: USA: California... | reverse complement strand
TATATTTGATTTTGAAGGGTGTGATTGCTGTTCTAGAGATAATTTAAATGTTCTATGAGCTGAAACAAATGCTGGCAACTCTGTCATGCCGTTTATGGGAGTCAAGTAATGCCTATAGAGAATGCTCCAAAAATCGTGAAAAAAACATTCATCAAAATAGATGCAAATGCTAGAAGACCCTATTAACATTGGCATTTGCATCTTGTATCTAATAAGGGTATAAAAGCATAGGGAAAATAAAAAAGTTCAAAAAAATTGAAAACAAGATGCATGTTAATATGTTTGAAGCCAATGGCAGTGTCAGTAGAAGTAAGGATGTGGAAGCTTTTTAATTATAATCTCTTTTTAAATTGGGTGCTTCATCTTTTTGTCCTAATTATTATGACTACCTTTTTCACGTTTAACTTTTCTATAATCTCTCTTCTTTAGGTAAATTTGCACCCTAATATATCTCCCTATGTTCTCCTTTCTTACTCACAGTTCAAACATAGTACATCACAATTCTTTTCTCCTCTCTCTATCAGTTTTCAGTTGTGTTACCAAGAGTAAGATAGGCATTAGTTTAATAATTTAACATTCCTCTCACCAGTTTTTTTATTTTATAAAAAAGTAATCTAGATTAGAATAGTTACATGTCAAATAGAATCACAACCTAGCTCCGGGCGATAGAGGAAAGAAATTGAGACAAAGAAGTGATTAAAACAAATGCTAAAAGAATTAGGCAACACTAATACAACAATACAAATTGGTTTTTTTTAATTTTTATTTTATGAACAACCAATTTTATTAGAAATGAGAGAAGTACAAAGAATACTCAACCCACAACTCGAAAAAATATAGGAGTACTTGCCCTACGAAAAATCAAACTAATTGGAATGTCATGCATGTAGGTTAAGGTAGATATGTTTTGTCCTCAAATATGTCAGTAATTATATTAAGTTTGAAAGGCTAGGAATGATGTAATTTTTGGAAAAAAAACATGCAAGAGTGGAAAGGAATTTTTTTTGCAGGCCCTACTTTCCAAAAAAATTGTCCAATGTGCCCTACATTGAAAATAAATATTCAATATACCCTACTTTCATTTTTGCCCTTACATAGCTCCATCTGAGATGACACCATGTTCCTTCATGATGGCTCCATCTCAGATGGCGTCATCCTACTTGCTTTTATTTTTTTTTATTTTTTTCGATTTTAATTCTTTTTTGGCTTATTAATTAATATATCATTTAGAATAGCTCCATCTCAGTTGGCATCATTTAAAATAGCTATTCTAAAGGAGGTATTAATTAATAAGTCAAAAAAAATTAAAATTGAAAAAAAATAAAAAATAAAAGCAAGTAGGATGGCGCCATCTTAGATAGATCCATCATAAAGGAACATGGTGTCATCCAGATGGTGTTATGTAAAGGCAAAAGTAAAAGTAGGGCATGTTGGATATTTATTTTCATTGTAGGTACATTGGACAATTTTTTTGGAAAGTAGGGCCTGCAAAAAAAATCGAGTGGAAAGAGGTAGTAGAATGGATAACACACTTGTCTTGGAAATGGTTCTTGAGGAGAAAATTGAGATATCCTTGTTTATTTATGAATGGAATGCTAACCCCTTAGGATGTATTGGTAAGTATGGGTGTATTGGGATTATTTTGGTAGTTAGAGTACTACTTATACTTAATTGGATTTAGAAACATTTTTTTCTTAATCCTGTCCTATTTTAATGAATAAAAGAATCATGTGCGGTTTAAAAATATTTTCCTCTTAATATCAATTGCGTTAAAGAAAAATAGATATTAAATGAAGGAAGGACGTTCGTAAGGACTTCATCAAATGAACATTTCACATTGACATGATAATGAAAATTTCACATGAACATTAAATGAATAGAATGAACATTTATGAAAATTTCCAGTTAGCTTACTCAACTATAGTTAGTGAAGTTGTTTTGAGAAAAATAAAAGTGTTAGGGAAACGAAAATACTAGTAATTACTCCCTCCGTCCCAAATTGTATGTCGTTTTAGGGAAAAAAATTTGTTCCAAATTATATGTCGTTTTACAATACCAATGCAACATTAATGTTACTTTTCCTATTATAACCTTAACTATTTATTACTCTCTCTTCTTTCAATTCTTTCATTTATATTTCCCATATTATTTATTAAGGACAATTTTGTAAAACAACTCATAAATATCTCTTTTCTATACAATATTAATTACATTTCTTAATATGTGTGAAATGCCCAAAACGTCATACAATTTGGGACGGAGGGAGTAATTGACTAGATTATTCTAAAAAAAAGTTATTTTTTTGATAAATATAAAAAAAGGAAAGAAAAAGTAATGGACTGGATTATCGTACTTTTTAAAATAAAATATCTAAATTAATCTTTATAAATTAAAACTATTAACAAAAGCTTTCATAGCTCAGTTGGTTAGAGCACCCGTTTAGTAAGCGGGAGGTCTTGAGTTCAACTCTCAATGAAAGCATAATATTTTTATTATTATTATTTTGCTAATATGGAATTGCATTTTCCTTTTTCTGTTGAGGAAATATGCAATTACATAATTATATATTTATTCGCGGCCAATTTGATGTAAATGAAAGTTCACATCATGTGAAGGATGTTTGTAAGTATAGGCCGCAAATAAGGAATATTGATATAGGGCCAATGAATCATATTCACTTCTAATTTGGAATCAAATTTAATTACCACAAAGACCAAAAGAATTGGCCACAATTCAATTGGAAAAATAAAACCAGTCTAAAATTTAGCATGTTCATCACAAATCAACCCACCACAAGTTGGTAAAATGCAATCCATGGACATTGAGTTTGAGGCGTCCATAAGGAGAACAAACCCAACTGTGCTTCCAATGTGAGTTTCAATACCTCTAGACCTCTAGAAGTACTCTTGGGTTGTTCCAATTCAACCTTAATGTCATGAACGTGATTGTTTGTCGAATTACAAAGTGTCTCTCCCATATATGATCAAAGAGAAAATATGAACATATTTCTGTCATTCCACATCATAACTCCATAAAAAGTAGTCCTATTCCAAAATAGATTGTCTATAAAATAACTTGCTTCAAATCATGTGTGACAATACATCATTGAATTGAATGTATGTGTAAAATAATTTTACTCTAACGATGCATACAAAAATTAAATTCTTTTTAGTACTATATCATTGATTCCATGCTTACTATTGTATTGTCATCGATGATTTCAGTTGAATGATAGACCAATGCGCATGAATAATAATATCCTTCGGTTCGCTTTAGTTGGTTACATTGAAGAACAAACATTGTCTTTCAATTGTGTGGGTTCGAGGAAAAGGTTGAGTAATATGAATTGAATTAACTATAATAAACTAAGAAAGCGTAAGATTCCCTTTGAGGCTTGTAGGTGCATTTGAGTGGGATTGTTCATATCTCTGGTGATGAGACTAATTGCATTCATATTTTTTCTGGTTGATGTCACGGGTTCAAGTCCTGGAAACAGTCCCTTGTATAAAAATAGGGTAAGGCTGCGTACAATACACCAAATGGTGGGACCCCTTCTCGGACCCTGTGAATGCGGGAGCTTCAGTGCACTGGGTTGCCCTTTGATGTCATGTAAATGAGAATTCCAACCAATTGCTAATTATTGGTTCCATATACTTTTTCACCTAGCTCATCTTTGCCAAGTTTAAATACAAGAATCATAGGAACTTTTACTGGATTGCTATTTGACATGTTAAACCTTTTCAATATTTTCCCTACATACTTCCTTTGACTGATATTGACATCTTCAACTCATTAAATAACTTCAACCTCAAGAAAATACCTCATCTTTCCCAAATCAATCATAGCAAATTCTCTCTTCATAGAATCTCTAAATCCAATGTACATTAAATCATCTACATATACACTTACAATTGGAGTTCCTCCTTTGTTATTATGATTCTTGGCATATGGTATGTGAACATGACTGGTACCGTACATCCAAACACCTTGAAGTGCAACACTGAGTTTTGTTTTTGACAACTAATGTGGGAGATCTATTTAAAACATACATGTCCAATTAATACCTTCTAGCTATTTTTTGTTTTGTTTTGTTTTGTTTTGTTTTGGGAATTCCCTTTTAGACCAAATCTTCACATATATGGCAAATCTTCACTAGTTGTTTGAAACCAAGCAACATTAGCATGAACATTATGAGTAGCAGACTTTGCAAGAAGTTTAAACATTCTTTTAGAAGCCATGCTAATTGCAAGAATTAATCCTTTGTCAGGGTGACAAATCTTGCAACTTCTTGCCTTGAACAAAGGCCTATTTCTTGCAATTGTCATATGCTTGAAAGATTCCTTTTGAGATCAAGAACAATAATATCTGAGATAAGATGATACACTTCATTCATACTTAGTTCAACGTTGAAACATCAACAATCTCCCACTCAAGTGCTAGTCCATCTAATCATTGGATTGCTCGCCCTGACCACCGTTATCAGAAAGACTTTCCACTGCAAACTCCGGAGTTGGAAGATTCGCTGAAAATTCTACGGCGAATTCTGTTTTGGCGCTGCCGAAGGAAACATATGTGGAAGAAATTGATGATATGTTGCAGAAATATAATGATGGTTTACTTAGCAGAGGTTTGTGAGTTTTGATACTTCGAAGTTTGTTTTGTGAATTGTGTGAATAATTGTTTGTTTTTGAAGGTTTTGAATGTTGATTTTGATGTGTGTGCTTTGTGATAATTGATTTTGTTTGTTTGTTGAATTTCAGCTGTTAGTTAGCGGAATTGGGATAGTGAGAGATCAACATAAGTGCTTATGTATAAGCTATTCCTATGAGATAAAATAAAGTCAAACATTTTTTTGTATAAGTTATTAGTTGTTTTCATAAGCTATCCTGGATGGTTTATGAGAATAAGTTGAAAACAGATTATGAACATGTTATAAGCTGTTTTTATAAACTGTCTCCGATAGTCTGATAAGTGCTTATGCCAGTAGATAAGCTCAAATTAACTAATTTCAAACAAGCCATAACCATTAGCGATTACTTCTTGAGATTAGGTTATAATTGGAACAAATTTAGTGTTGTTGATTGGTTATTTATGATCATATGATCATTTGATATGCATTCTACTGTTCTACATATTGTGCGAACCAGATGATTCATTTTGGGATATCGGTTTTGTGTAAGAACAATCATTGTTAGACATTTGATAAAAAAAATTTAATTTGATTTCTTCTAGTAAGTTATGCAAATTAACATATTTTTTATGAATTTGATAACTTATTTGAGTATCTTTATTGTACTGCAACCCTATAAGCTTGAATTCTATTAAGGTTCTTGAACTTGTTGTGTATAACTTGGCTTAAAGAAGAAAGGTGCCTTATATGACCTGCACTTTCCCTGAATGGATCACCTTTCCACTATAGTGAGCACATTTACCTCAAAATCGAGGGAAAACATCGAACTAAAAAATCCAGCTTAAAAAAAGAAAGAGATCCAAGTGACAAATCAAATGGAACTCAAGAAACAAAATCTTGAACAATACCGAACTGAAATCCAACTTATATTTTCAAACAGAAACTGACAGAGAGTGCTTCTTCGACGGATTGGCCTACGTTTTCTTTTGAGCTTGCCTTCTTTAGCCGAAAAACAGTCAGTGCTTCTTCTACTACCTTTAACTTGGGCAAATGGGTCTCTTGTGGAAGACTTCTCTATACAGAGCTTGCATACACGACTTGAATGGGGTGCGGCCTGGAAGCACAGCAGGCCTGAGGGCGAAAAAGCAAAATGAAACCAAAAAGGATAGCAAAGCCAAAACAGCTGAAACTGCTAACAATGCAAGACACTTATGAAAGAACATCTATCATGGCAAAATTAGGCCATCTTAAGTATGTAGAAAACAATGACATAGAATTAAACTTCAAGGAGTTGAAGATCTACTTCAAGTGCACATTTGAGAGATAGCACGGAGATCATTAAACACTATATAACATGATTAGAGAATCACATATAAGATAATGTTGGAATGTTGTAGACTCAATCTAACTTTTAATCTGTTATGTTGTACCCTATATTTATTCTTAACACAAAAGGAAATCTTTTTGCTATTCAATTGTGCTAAATTATCATATTGTGCTAAATTATTTATGCGTGAATCAACCATCTTATAAATCCAAAATATTCAGGTGACTTCAGTACACTCTTTGATCAAATCCTAGAAGAGGAACTTATGGACGACACTGACGAACAAATCCTGATGAGTTTAAGACTTGAGAATGAGGGGAGACGTCCACTAGACGCAAACGTACAAAACGTAGAGATACATGAAAAGGTAATTAATTTTTTATATTCATATGGTGTATGTATTTCTCATCATTTTTAACTTACTGTGTGTGTTCTTTCAAATAAATTAATTTTGCTATACTTTTATATTCTTAGTTTTCGTGTATTTACTTTTTCAAAATCAAAATACAAATGAATTACTATTTTAAATTTTAAAAAAAGAATGCATATAGATATGAGGTCAATTGTGGAGTGTATTTTAAGGCTCTAAAACTAAGTTCAGGACTATAACTTGGTTTCATAGTAAGATTCTGGAAAGAGATTGGATTCTTCATTTCTTCTCCATTTCAGCCAAGAGTCCAAAATAAACAATGTGTCTGTCGTTGATTAAAGTGTTGTTTCTCTCTTTTTTTGTATAGTATAAGTCAACTTTGGAAGGTAAATGTTTAGATTGTAGATGAAAACTACAAGTTAATATATTAGTTTTAAAGTTTATAATCCGTTGCTTAGATAAATTTGGCTTATTAATTGTTTCTTTTTTTCTTTTCAATTCATTTTGTTTGCACATATTGACCATTTATGAAAAAGTTTATTTTTCTTTCTGTAATTGTTCCTTCTTTTGGTAGTGAGTATTTACGTTTACATGTAAAAAAAAATTAAGTTTCATAGTCATACATCTATTATCTGCTGCTCTCTATGTAAAGGGTTGGAGCACCTGGATTTAGCCAACAAAGGTTGTTTAGATGGTAAGGATACAAATCATTCTATAAGAGTGTTAGTTTGAATTCTGCTGTTATTATGTGAGAGTCCCGTTGGTGAGTAACTTGTTAGTACCTTTCTAACCGTTTTTACGAGCCACATGGTTTGATCTGTACTCTGCTGAGTCTCCATAACCAAACTCATTTGAACTTTTAATTTTTCAAGTTTAAAATAGATGAGAACTATTAAAGGAAGGTAACTTATTTAGCACGTTATTAAGGAAATGATATGCAATATTTTCAAAATAATTTAATCACTAGTGAGAACCTAGCCTTCGTTAGGCCAAGGTCAAATCGACATTTTTAAAATTGATAAGAAAAAAAAATAAAAATTAAAAGCATATTTAACTAAAAATGTTAAAACAAGAACCATGGAAAAAGCCATCTAAACCCAGCAGATCAACATATATGTACCACAAGGGTCCTATAAAAAGAGACAAAAAATTCTCAAAAGGGTCTTATATTTAAAGACGGAGGTAGTAATAAATTTGTCTTCTAATAATTAAAAATTAATAATTTTTTTTATGGTGACCGGGATTTGAACATCGGGTCATACATACATATATTACTATATTGAAAACATAAATTAACTCTCTCTCTTCAAGGATAAAATTATAAAAATAATAGTAATTACAAACAAATTTATTACCAATATCAATTTTCTTAATTCCCGTTATTTTTTCAAAAGGGCCCTATAATTAAGGACGGAGGTTGTAATTTAGACACATTTAAATGTATTTTTTTCAAAGATGTTATTATTACCAAATACAATTTAAATAGGATGTCATATAAAAGTACATTCTTTAAATGGTCATATTAGATGTCAAAATAATAATAATAATAGTGTCTTTTAGACATAGATTTACAAAAGCCTACATAGATTTAAAAATAATAATAGAGAAATAGGTTTTTTAATAGACTTTTGTACATAGATAAATTTTCAAAAAGGCCATACCTTTTAATGTGTGTCTTTGACAATTAATATATGAATTATGTTTTTTATCCAACAAAAATCACTCTCGCTCAACTGAACTTCTCAAAATACTCATGCGTGAGTTAATTCATGCAAGTATAAAAAAAAATGTGACTTACTTTTTACACATGCATAACTTAAGTCACGCTGCGTGAGTTAAGTCACGCTGCGTGAGTTAACTCACGCTAGTTTTCAAACCTGCACATAACCGATTATCTTACATGCATTTCAGGTAAAAGACCTACTGAGATACTCCCTCTATTTTAAAATACATGTCCAAGTCAACCACTTCACATATGCCAATGCACAATTTTCAAAGTTAATATCTTTAATTATTTAAAGAAAAATTATAAAAAATTAATATTTTGAAAATATTTGTCGAGACAAATTAAACAACATCTTATATGCTAATATTTGTATTTATACATTAGTTAAAAAGTATGGTCAAAGCAAGTTAAATGAATAGTACACATTGCAAAAATTGGACATGTATTTTGAAACGGAGAGAGTAATTCGTAAATGGCGAACGAAGTTAATTAGCTAAACCCATAGTGGTCCTATCTTGCCTTGTGTCTCCAATCAAGAAAAAATTAATTCAGACAACAAAGTTTCAGTGTCATGACCAAGAGAATAGGTACAGACTGAGAAACAAATTCGTCATTTTAATGTTCTTGCTCTGTCAGAATAATTTTATTCTAATTTAAGACATGTTTGTAAGAAATTACACATACAAGTGTGTGCCACTAGTGTGCATTATGTGTGGATAAAGAGTAAAAGTAATTGTTAACTATGACATAGAATAAGGAGAAAACAGAAAAAAGTTGTGTTTGTCATGTGATTATTGATTTGTCATGTGCATGTTTGAAAACTAGCGTGAGTTAACTCATGCGTCGTGTGAGTTAACTCACGTAGCGTGACTTAAGTCACGCATGTGTAAAAATTAAGTCACGTTATTTTTATATGTGTGTGAGTTAACTTACACAGGGATATTTTAGAAAGTTCAGTTAAATACGAGTGATTTTTGTTAGATAAAGAGCAGAATTCTTAATATATGTCAGACAAAGACATAATATTTTTAAAAGTAGGCCGGATTCATGCCTTCCAAAATTTATCCTACTATATTCACACCCCTAACCACCAGATAAGTCATGTGGAAGATTCACATAGCAACACATTATATACTCAAACTGAGTAGGATTCAACCACATAAGAAGTCTGAGAGTATGTTTGGATGAACGATTTTGAGAAGGAAGGGATAACTTACTTTTCTCTTTTAAATTACGGACGTCATAACATATGAACTATGTTATTTGTACAACCAAAATCAAGACAACTAGTACAACGACATATATCATTGTGAGGTGCATGCAAATCGAGACCAATAAAAAATATTAAAAAAACAACAAATATGTTATATAGATTGGTTTTTCACAAATCATTCCTCATAAATATTTTTTAAACTTAAGATAAATGGGTTTGACAATTGAAAAGTAATGAAGAATATCAGTCAAAGACGTGTATCAAATGTTAACCACATACTAAGAATAGGAGGTGTTTGAATCAAGGATTCAGCTCACTCCAAACCAAACTGTCTAAAATACCCTGCGTGAGTTAACTCGTGTAGGTGTTACACGCAGCATGATTTAAGTCATGTGAGGTACCTGACTTAAGTTAGTGCGAGTTAACTCACGATGAGTCCTGTTATAAATACAGAACATCATAGGAATTTTCAAAACTCCATTTGCGGATTTGATCTCCATTGTTGCGATTTTGTCCAACCTTAAGCCATTCAACGCCAGTTGCAATCACAAAATCAAGTAAGTGCTTATTATCCTATTGTATTGGATTTTTTTTGATTGAATTGTTAGATGTTGATTAGAGTAGAATTGATTGAATTGTGGTAGAAATTGTTAGGTATTTGTGGTAAATTCTTTAGGATTGGACAAGGTTTTGACCATTGATTTTTACATTGTGTAGAGATATCTCAGAAACAGGGTGATGCTCAGTTGAAAAAGGAGGGTGAGAAGAAGAAATCAAAAACCACCGTGACATGGCACGATATCGAATGCGAAGGATCCAAACAAAAAAGTAAGGTGAATGTGCCCGTGTACAATTTTAACAAGATGAGAAGAAGCGGACATACGTGTTATTTTGGTCCCCAGCTAAAAGCATGTACCCCAGGAACTGTCGAGGACAACCTAATTGACTTAAGTGACGAGGGAGAAGATTAAGTCTTATTTTTTTGGATGTTTTTTTTTTGTTGATATGATACGTAATTCGGTATTGAATAAATTTGAATAAAGTTGTGTATTGAATAAAATTACGTATTGAATAAATTCGAATAAAGTTGCACAAGTACACAAAATCAATTCAAAAAGTACATAGTTTTATTTAGTTTTAATTTTATCTAAGTTACATTACATTCTCCCTAAATATGTGGGATCATCATGATGTTCGTTTTAAATTATATTCTTGAGAGATTTGAATCATCCTTTGAAAATTCAAAAGAATGAAGAGAACACAACACATGTATTCTATCAAATCAATAATATAAGTTAACACGTCGAATTCCCTCATATAAGACGAGTAGCGATGTACATGAATGCATTCAAATACATTCTTTTGAACTTAATCCTATTGCACTGCCAACTGACAAATTTCAAATGACAGAGGAGCATGATAAAACACAAAACAATATCTTAGAGCTGCATTTCCTTCCATCACACTCATCTTATACAAGGGAATTCGATGTGAAAATATATATAATTGATTTAGTAAAATACATGTTGTGTTCTATTCATTCCTTGACTTTTCAAAGAATGTTGAGAATCTCTACACGAAGTATATGACACTTCAATGCCAACATGTTCAGCAAACTAACAAGAATCAAAACTTAAATTCCAACAAAATAATGACATTACATAATAATGATGCTAACTAAACATAATCTTTTGGTTCTCACAGAGTTAAACTCTTGAGGATATCTTCAGGCGATCTCAGCAACTAACATACATATCGATCCACGCGAACATGATATGCTGAACGATATTCTCCCCTCGTTCAACGTTGGACGTTCATACCAAATGTATTCCACCCTCGTTGTGTCTCTGGGATTGAGTCCTTGGTTGATTTCAATTAGTTGACCTTTCGGACCTTTTAACGTGACATTAATGTACTGAACCTTGAACAACTGAGGATTTCCATCGTTCAAGCGTATACAAACACTGAACAAATCGGCCATTGTTTCAAGTCTACACCATAAAAATTAAACAATCAATTAAAAACTCATTCAAACATTTCATCGACCACTTGGAGTGCAAATTATACATAAACCCTAAAACTTATAACTACAACATAAACATGCAAACATCTAAACAATTAAGCAATATAAGTCATTTACATCTAAATATTGTATCATTTCTTGCCAAAAAAATTAAAATTTAAACAAGCCCTAAAACTAAAAAAAAATTAATTTAAGAGGAAAAATCTAACATATAAACATAAAAGGTTAGTGATGTTTGATTATGAAAACTTACTTGTTATTGGAATGTTGTTTGATTTGCACTTGAAGGATTTTTGGATTTGGTTGATTGGAGAGACATTTTAGAGATTTTAAATGTGAAAGAGGAAACGAGGAAATGAGTTGCTTTAAAATGGATACACTTAACTCACGCGGACCTTCAGCGTGACTTAACTCACGCAAGTGTATAACTCAACGTGAATTAAATCACGATGTGGGCATTTTCGAAAGTGCACTTGGGAGTGAGCAAAACATGGAGAAGAGCAATTTTCTAGATTCTCGTTAAAGACAATTTGGTTAGGCGTGGATTATTAAATTTTGGATCTTTAACTTGTTCTTATGGGTGCGACATAATTGAGGATTTACAATATTTTTTCTTTAGTTGTGAGATTTATAATGGTGTGTAGAGTGGTATCTTACATTGGTGGAACACTTCTTGTGTTCTTCCCAATAATTCTACGATGCTTGCTCAAAAATTTGGTTCTCTTATTCGGCTTCATAATTAATTTAAAGGTAGATTTCATGCTATTCGGTTAACTTGCTCTTGAGGGATTTGAAAAAGAAAGAAACAATTGGATTTTCAACCAAAAGTCATCCACATCGTCTGAGATTATGGATCTTATAAAAAATTCAAATATATTGGTGATTGAAAGTAAAGAATTCAAACTTTTGTTTAAATTTAAAGCATTAGTGACTTAATAATCCTTTGTCTTGTTTCATGAGATTCTTTCTCTGTTTAGATGGACACTTTGTATTGTTTGAGTGTTGAGTGATTTTCTTTACCTTACTGTGCATCTTTATTATTGTTTCCTTTTTATTCTTGGCACATCTTACCCTAGAATAATAGTGTTTATTCTATTCTATTTGGACTCTTTTTAGAACAATACTCCATCGATCTGTCTTAAAACAGTTGAGATTATTGCAACAAAATTTTGTCCCAACAATAATTGTTTTAACACAACATTATTTACCTTGTAAAAAAAACACAACATTAATTAATTTTTTTCAATTGTACCTCAAATTAATATTGATTGCATCACCCCAAATTCAATATCGTGTACTTTACATCTATGATACTGATAAATACATATATACATGGTAATGATACTTAAGTAAAAATGTTATTATATCTCTTTCATTTATATATTTTTCTTAATATATGTGAAATATGTTGAAGTATAATTCATATTCTAATGTTAGTTAGTTGTGGATAAATCTAACTATGTTTGGTTGTTAGTTAGTTAGTTGGTTAGTGGCTTGTAGTGCAAGTTACTCAACTTAGCCTATAAGTGTTTAGTTTTTATGTTTAGTTGATATACCTCTAATCTCAAATATCACTGATATCTTTCACATTCAATAATAAAGAGTTTTTATCATTCATTTCTAGTAGTGTGAGTGTGTAGAGATTATTCTAATCTCAACACATAACGTTATGAAGTATTCAAAACATTCTAATCTTTCTCTCAATTCTATATGTGTATGTTCTATCAAAATCATCAATTATGTTAATTATTTTTGGATAGAAGTGTATGTAGAGAGAGAGAGAGAGAGAGAGAGAGAGAGAGAGAGAGAGAGAGAG
>Ga0099826_10001890_pt1 | contig 13108 bp, 11 predicted proteins | sample Mtrugardesep15_FD_76830 | JGI IMG/M metagenome (GOLD analysis project Ga0099826, IMG submission 76830) | Root nodule microbial communities of legume samples collected from California, USA - M. trunc garden sep15 | ecosystem: Host-associated > Plants > Roots > Nodule | place: USA: California... | reverse complement strand
ATTAAATTTCTGGAAAATTTCATGATCATTATAATCAACTCTTTCGTATGTCTTATTTACCATTCTTGATTTTTAATTACATTCGAGCTCGTCAAAATTATTAGTTTTATTTGACGTTCTCTATCTTTTGGTATGTATATAGGGTCAAGGGGCCGATTGGTTGTCAGCAGACCTGTCAAATGCTCTTCAACGCTGTCTCTTGGGTGCCAAAAGCGGAGCAGGTCTATCTTCCTCCTGATGTGAAGATTATGTTTACTCATATACTTTTTTTTTTCTCATGTCCTTGCTTTTTGTTATTTGTATATTTTTATTGCTGTTAAGCCCTTTTACTTTATTGCCCTCCAGGTGCTGGAATCGATCGCTCCTCACTTGTTGTTGTTGAAGGGAAAATTTGTTGGGATCTTTATATTGACGGGCTTGTTGTTAGTTCAGATGGGAATCTGTTAGACGCTCTAGGTGCTGCCATCAAGGTACAACTGAAAATGAAATATAAAATTATATGCCTGAAAGGTGACAATAATGGATTTATGGGCCATAAAATGATTATCATTTCAGACTTATAAGAGACCATCCTTTGATGATCATGGCAATAATGTTTACTTTTCAAATTTTCATGTCCACATTCATTATATTTTAGCTGTTGATGTTACTCAATAATCATGTTACAGACATGATATTTGGGCTGTTTCAAAGATGTGATCTATGATCTCCCCCTCTTTTTTAAAATGTCAGTTTTGGGAAATGGTTTGAAGTTATCCAAAATATGTGATCATTCTAATTGTTTCTACCTAAAGTTATCCGAACTGATCTTGCAATCAGTTTTTCACATGATTTTCTTTTTAACCATAATGTTGATAGTATAAATCTATTTTTAGAATTAATTGGAAATGCCTTGATGTAACTAATGCCTGTTATTCTTGTAGGCTGCTTTGAGCAATACCGGTATTCCAAAGGTTCAAATTGCTGCTGGTGCATCAAGTGACGAGCAACCAGAAGTTGACGTAAGTGACGAGGAGTTTATGCAGTTTGACACATCTGGAATCCCTGTTATAGTTACACTGACAAAGGTAACATAATTATGCTATCTTGTTTTGTTCTCATTGACCATATTTTGTGATTTTCATACAATCTCTACTTCCTAGGTTGGGAAGCACTATATTGTGGATGCCACACCTGAAGAAGAATCACAAATGAGCTCTGCAGTTTCAATCTCTATTAATAGGCAAGGACACATATGTGGCGTAACCAAACGAGGAGGTGCGGGGCTGGATCCAAGTGTCATTCTTGATATGGTATCCGTGGCTAAGCATCTAAGCGAGCAGTTAATAAATAAATTGGATTCAGAAATAGCTTCTGCTGAAGCTGAAGATGAGTCGTGAGTCCTGACATAGAACTTTAAACTTAATGATCACTAGGATGTGTTGTACACTGTAATTTTTAATTCTAAAATGAAGCTTATATTAGGGAAAATAGTATGCTCTTAAAGAACATGCTCCAAGGAATTTTGGATGTATTCAATGAGTATGTATGTTCCATACCATGAGAAAAATCATGAACTCAAAGTCAGCCCATTGTTGAGCTGTTCATTCACAATTGATTTTCAGCACGTGTTTAAAATTGGCATGAGCATTGTCCTCGGACACATAATCATGTTAGAGATGTAGTAACGCTATCGGTGAACCTTCATCTGTAAGTTTTAGGAGAGTTAATTCTTGATACGAAAAATTGTTTTCATTTAAGTGTAACCTTCACCTAATATCGTAAGTTTTCATCAAAGGAACTAGCCATAGAGCTGCAAAGCTTACTGCCTATTTTGTTAGCAGTAGCATTTAAACAAGGCAAAGAGAACAAACTATGAAACATAGACACAAACACCGTACATGAAGATGCGATGAGGGCACGTAGGCACCAACCTATAAGACCACTCGTCAAAAATAAAAGATAATATTCAAACTATCTTCAGGTCTGGCATTGCATGTTGAATATTTTGACACTGTAATCCACTGACTTAGTATCTAAAAAGCGAAGTCCAAGTTGCCAATGACAAAAATGAAGAAAGTATCTTTGATTTTAGAACAATAAAAGGCATGTCCCTATTTTGATCTTGATTCCCATCTTCCACTTGTTGTCCACTTTCCTGATTCATATAGGGAATTCCCTAAGAACAAGTATCTTTATCTTTTGTCCTTTTCGAAGATATATTCCTCACCAAGAGGCTAAACCAATATCCTTACCAGTACCTTTCCTCTTACTTATAAGGTACTAGCTTGGTTATTGTTTTCTCATACCATTCCTTGACTCAAATAACCATCAACTTTTCTTCCTCTCTTCCTTTTCCTATTTGTGAAAACCAATTAACCAAGATAGTTCCATTTTTCTAAAGATCTTTCTTATACCATTTTTCTAAATTAAGCTCATCTTGTTCTTGAAATGGGATCAACTTGGACTCCAAGGCAAAACAAACAATTTGAAAGAGCTTTGGCCATATATGATAGAGAATCTCCAGATAAGTGGCAGAATGTTGCCAACATGGTGGGAAAATCAGTTGAAGAGGTTAAAAGGCATTATGAGATCCTCAAAGAAGATGTTAGGCGCATTGAGCATGGTCAAGTTGCATTCCCTTACAGAACAAATAATGCTAATAACTGAGGCCTTTGTACTGAATAACAAAAGGTATATGATTCACCTTTTTCCCACATTTTTTTATTCACATCCGTGCAATCTTGTACAGAATCTTTACTTTTATTTATTTTAAGAAGAATTTTGTTTTTAATAAAATGTGTCAGAATTTCACCCATATATTTCATGCCTTTGTTTCACACCTATTCAATCTTGCACAAGATTTTTACTAGATTTTTGTTTGTTATTGTTAGTGCACTGACTTTTAATTCCTTCTTTCACTGGCAGGTTCTCAATCCAGAATCCAACAAAATTGAAGACTTGGGATGTTTGATTAAATCATATCCACAGTTAATTAATAAGTAAAATAAATGAAAAGTAGTAAAAATTATGTCCATGTATTTACAATTTTTTTTTCCTTGAAGCAATGTACTTACAAATTAAACTTGTTTGTAAACCAGTATTAATTTATCTATAACTAATGAAGAATGATTTATTTGTCTATCTATTGTTCACTCCATCTGTCACTATAACACTATCTAGAAAGAAAAAAAAAATTATGGCTAAATATAGGATCTCTTTCGTGTCATTAACAACCTTAATTAATGATACTAATTTGTCTTGTACTATAAAAAATCAATATTGAATACGTTTATACACAAATGATAATTTATTAATAGTTGTATACAAAATGTACACTTTAGTTACGCTGCATATTATATATATTTTTAAATACAAGCAATTAAAAAGTGGAAAAAGGCTTATAAAAGTAGGGAGAGGGAGTATCTAATACTCGTACTCTTATGATGTAATAATAAAGACATACATGACTACAACAAAAGCGACTTCCATTAGAGAATGTTACGGTTTAAACAACGGCATTATTATTTCTTGAAGAATATAATTTCACTATATCCTTCAAGAACGTTTATAATAAAGCTTACGCTAAATTCTAAGTCATACTTCATTTTATAGTAAAAACATGCAAATACAAATCACCACTACGTTTAATTTTTAATATACTCCTTACTAAAATTATTATTATTTTGTCTTTAGAAATAAAAATTCAGAATTGATTAAAACTACATAAAAGACAATTTTGTAATATCCTAATACACAATTTACATATTATTTACAGGGACGGACCGATGCATTTTAAGTATTAGGGACAATCTATATGTAAATTTCAACCATTAAATATACATAATATTTTATTTTAAAAAACATCTACAACATAATTGTTTTTTGGTAATTTTTATATTTTAACAATATTAAATGATTTTATAATTTTTAATGGTAATAAAAATATCTCTATAAATAACTAGAGCCATTTAACCAAACCAAACCGAGATTGACTTTATCATAGGCGACTAGCCTCCTATAATGTTGCTAAAAGAGCACCCATATTTATTCTTTGACACACTATGAATACAATGTCATTTAATAATTCATATATTTTGATTTTAAATGTATTAAATACATACATTTTTATAAGGTATTTATCACTTATAGTCGTTAAGGAATGCCACAGAACACTCGTTAACATTTATCATATTTTTAATATATGTGAAAAATGTTTAAGACGTATACAAATATGGACAAAATATTAATAAAAATGTTATCCGACCTAAATTATGTTCTTTTGTTTATTTTTAATTTTTCTCCATTAGAAAAAGGAGGGTAAAAAGAAGTGCGTGCAATGAGTGGCTTAACTCAATTGTTCTAAATTCTGAGGACAAAACCATATGGCTCATCGAAAGCCAAATGAAATGGCAATGTTGTCATTAATCATTAGAGATTGGAAATGAAAAAGTGGTACTATGGTGCGATGGGGCACCTTATCTAAAGAAATATGCGACATAGATACGACTACGAGTCAATGGGGGGGTTTATTTTTATGGTAAAAGTTTGTTCTAAAGGAGAATAGTTGATTAAAATAGAATAAAAGTAAGGAATTCAAATCTAAGGTGATCGTGATTGCTAGATACAGCTTGTTTGTTCTAGGCATCTCTCTCTCGCGATACCAATTGCAAACCATTCAAAGAGTCACTTCTTAAGCATGATCCAATGACCAAACAATTTTAGTGTTTGTTTAGATTGACAACATGATTGGCAGATCAAGACGAGCTACCATCATTTTAGAAAAAACTACACTTCATAGTTTTAATAAAATTATGGTGTCATTTAGCTTTATTAAATTCATCGTCAATCAAAACATACGTTTAAATACTTAGTTTTTATTGAGTTTTAAATGTCACATGGTACCGGTTTGTCAAGACCGACCTAACCAAAGCAAAACTTTTAGGCCCAAAGAAAGGTACAATAATTAAATGATTTGAAAGACGTGATACTTTTTTTAGAAATCTTTCCAAATTTATTTACAATTTTATTGAATTTACGATTGCGAAACAGAAGCATATGTCCTATGAATCCCCCTTGTTTACATCCTTATTAATAACTACATTGTTGAGACGAGATAAAGACAATTCCTGCGAAGGCGAATTATTTTATTACTTTTATATATTTTTAGTACGCTTTGCTAAAAGTCTATTAGTCTCCTACGCCACTTCCACCCATCGCGCTCCACACCCCATATATCTTAAACCGAGCACATAAAGGGCCACCGCCAACCATGAATCAATCCATAAGAGAGAATTGATACCACACTAGTTGAGATCCATGATTACGATCTAGTTGAGATCTTCACCAAGTTATCATCAAACCAATTTTCAAATTTCAAACTAGCCCCTCTCCTTATAGCCATATTATCTTTCTACCACACTGACACTTTTTTTTTTTTGAAGAAGCTAAATTAGCCCACCCAAATTAGTACCGGAGAGAATCGAACATGAGACCTCGAGGAGGAGCACACTCCCAGATCCCAAGCCAATACCATCATGGCACCTTAATTTTCCTTCCTTCACTCTATCACCCTTCTCCCTAAAATTTTTTCCTAACATCCTCACTCGCCCCATAAAAAACATTTTAAAATAGATTCAATACTGAAAATTATATTCGAGGGAGCCTTGAAGAATGAAAGAAAGTATATCAGTAACGAGTACAAGTCATATTTCACTAGAACCAACTGACCACCCAAAAACAAATTTCGATTCTTTCACCTAGACAACTTCTTCTTAATGCGCTCAGTAAGAAGATACCAAAAACAAACCTGACGAGGATTTCCTCCTATTGGATAACATGTGCTAATAAACTTAAAAACAAGTCTATAATAGATACCAAGTTTGACTTAAGCATTAATTTTATTTTTTAAAAATAGACCAAACCTATTTATGTGAGGTCTAACTCGTCCGGTCTGTTATCACCTCAAATTTTAGAATAATCACGTTCTTAAGTTAAAAATGTTGTTTGTTTAAAATTTATATAAAAAAATATTTATGATTAACATGTAAAGTTGTTTCCTTTAAATTTTGGAGAAAATGTTAGTCCCTTCTAAATTTTCCTCTATTTTTCATTCCTCCAAATTTGCAAACAAATGCTTAAGTAATCTATATTAGGTTGTAATACTAATGACACTATATGCCTCAATTGATATTGATTTGGAGGAAAAAAATCGTACTGAATTACTTCTTGTTTTTTTCTTGCATTATAGTGGCCTGGAATTTTATATTGCCATATTTTTTTCTTCATATTATCTCAAACTTTGGTTTTCTTGCATTGAAGTATTCTTTGTACTCTATTTTCCCCTTGTTTTATAAATTATTAGCCTTTCAAAAATCTACTAAGAAAAGAAAAAAGAATACAAGGTCAAGATGTTGCCAACAACGTTAATGCACGACAGAAGGCCTACTTAAATTATGAAAGGACAGTTCGTGCAGCCAAGTTGCCTGGTTGGACCTTCCAGCATCCCTCGTATGAACCATAGAAATCCATATTATTCACAATCCAATGGTCATGTGTTCCTTCACCAACAAAATTGTTCTCTTCATGGAATATTAATAGACTTGAGTATCGAATAGTATACACTTAACATAGTTAAATGAGAAAATTTATTTTGACAGCTAAAAATTGTCTGACACCGTCTTTTTAATTAAGTATTTTAGTAGTTAGAAATTCATATTTTTGAAGTGAATGAGTGAGGTATCTGAGATTCAAACTACATCTCTGTATATATTATGCAATGTGAATGTCTTTATCAATTGGATTAAACTCACGTGAACACCGTTTTCTATAAGGTTGAAATAATCAATTTTTCTCTTTTTTAATCATTTTAACAATTGTTTTAAATGTAGTTTTACATTAATTATTGAAATATGATTACTCATATTAAATATAGTCAAATAGCTATCAAATGAAAATCATGAGTAAGATCACCAAATACTTTACCTATTTAAAGTGAGCCAACTTTTCATAAAACTAAAATCATGAGTGTGATTGTCAAAATTTTAAGCATTGAAAATAAAAAAAATCATAAGTTAGTGGAATAATCAAAGGCGAAAAGTATATACTATCTTCTATATACTCGTATATAATATCTTGATATATAGTAGTTGTTTTTTATGTTCTTCATATATGGTAGTTGATAATTCATCCCTCCATTATAAAACAAAAGTTCTCTCTTTCTTCGATCCTACTTAAACCCTAGCCGTTACCCCTTTCTTCTTCTTTTTAGAGGGGTGATTTAGGGTCAATTTTGACTCAAAAATCACCCATCCGAGTTGTTTTTCATTATATCATATTTGAATAAATGATTTCACATATTTTCTGTTTTCTTTCGTTTGTTTTTGTGATTTCGTTGTCTCTGAACGACTTCGTTTGTTTTGATTTCCCGTCTTTATGCGGTGTGTTTTTGATTTCCCGTCTTAGTGCGGTGTTTATTTGATTCAGGTTGAAAAGTTAGCTTTGAGCATGTGCAGATTCGATCAATGACAATGACTTTGGCGTCGTCAACGTTGCAGATCCGGAGACATGAATATTCCGAAGACTTTAATATAGTCATATTAGTCATATTTGTAGGCATAGGTACTTTGCCGTTTTATGCTATTAACATGGATGCTGTGAGTTTGTTCACTGATTTATCCTTTTTGTTTTTAGCGAATTTAAATTTGTATTGTATCGATGTACTCTGTCAATTTGAATGAATGAATATAGTTTATTTTTGTCGAAAAAAAAATATGGTAGTTGATATAAGACAGAACACACGACAATTTATTTTGTTGGTCCGGTAATGTTCAAGATATAAAGTGGTACACATCCACTAAAAGGATGTATTCCTTGCTATTTTTATCTAGTTCTAAATATCTAAAACGATAGCATATTTTCCAAAAAACAAATAGTTCCAAACTAAAAAAAGCATATATAATAAGCATAATCAACAAAAATCGTTTAACTTTTAATTAAACTTAGGTTTTCATTCTCCTTCTCTTTAGATTGAGTATTTTCTTGACTTTATAAGCAATTGGTATATGTTCTTAACATGTGTGATGAGTCAGACACCAACTTCAATGGTAACACTAAAAAATGGTTTTTTAGGAGTTTTTTTTTATTTTTTTTAAAATAAGTGTTACATGGGAGAAATAAGAAAAGGAACACGTGATTTCAGTTCCTTGTTATCTTATCTTATATGGGAGAAATATGAAAAGAAACAAGAAAATAATAAAAGTTCTTAAATCTTTTAAACATTTTTTTAACATAAAAGTTGTCTTCAATTTCCTCTCTATTTTTTTTAAATGATCTCATATCTTATCTTATTATATATAAAAGTTCTTAGTATCTTATACAATTTTTTGGAGCAAAATAATTTGTCGCATATTTTCTTCTTAATTTTTTGCTTTGGATTTTTTATTTTAAAAAATGATATCTCATATATAAAAGTTCTTAAGTCGATATTGTGGCCAATTTCCATCAAAATATTTTGCTTTTGTTTTTGGTTTTCAAAAAATGATCTCATATATTATTATAAATAAAAGTTCATAAGTCTCTTAAAAATTTTTTGCTTTTGTTTTTGGTTTTAAAAAAAAATGACATTTAGGGTGATTGATGAGCAACATGACATCTGGAGGGACATGTTGATCTCACCAAACTAACCACTTGAATAAAAACTCTTGTTTCATTATAAATAAAAGTTCTTAAGTCTCTTAAACAATTTTTTGGAGCAATAAAAGTTGCAAATTTCTTTGCTAATTTTTTGCTTTTGTTTTTGGTTTTCAAAAAATGACATTTAGGGTGATTGATGAGCAACATGACATCTGGAGGGACACATTGATCTCACCAAACTAACCACTTGAATAAGAACTCTTGTTTCATAACTAATAATTGTTTGCATTAATCTCAATAAAGAAATAAAGAGATAGAGGAGATTAGAAGAATCATGAATCAAACTGTATACTTTTCTGCAATAAATCACCCAACCCCCCACACCACAATCTAAATATATTATCGTAATCTGAGTTGGCCTTCTGAATGGAACATTTTCGTCAAACTATATTTATTTTATGACCAAACTTCAAATTGCCATGTCCTGTTCCACATGGTTAATACCAAAAGAAAAATCTTATTATAGTGTTACTTTCTTAAGTTAATTTCTAAATTATCTTCACAAATATTTATATGTTGTGATGATTTGTTTAGATGTATTTGTAAAAAAGAAACATTATTGTTGCATACAAATTAAATCGTTCATTTTGAATAGAAATGGAAACGAAACTCCACCTTTTTCTTTTCTTTTCTTCTTTTTATGTTGAGAAATGTTAACTTATTCCGTTAAGACACAAGTTAATGAGTCAAAAATATAAATATTTTGTTGTAATCAATGCATTTGAATTTAATTTTTTTTGCTTTTGATTAATTAAATGCATCAAACTTAAGAGAGTGTTTATACTTTTGAATTGCTTAACCTTAGAACACAAATTAGTATGACGTTTTATGTTTTATAAAAAAGCAAAATATCATCAATGAATTGGCTAAGGCATGCACAAAGCCAGCTACATAACCTCCAACAAGAGCACCAAAATGAACCACGAAACATGATTTAGAAGAATATGTATAAAGACATTCACATGTCTTTTTTATCTAGAATCTCCTCCTCTTCAACTAGCTAGGTGTCATTTGTGGTTCTTAAGGGAAGGAGTCACCTTAATTATCTTCAGTGTCATTTTAGAAAATATATATTATTCTTCCACCAACATGTCATGCACTTTTTCTCCTGCATATAAGGAACTGAATTACTCACCTCTTTCCCATACCTTCACTTGATTAAAAAAACAAATAACCAAAACCAGATTCTTTTTCTAACAATACTATTATTTTCATATTATTTATTCATTCATTCACCAAGATATGGCAACCTCTTGGACTGCGAGGCAGAACAAACTGTTCGAACAAGCATTGGCTTTATATGATAGAGAAACTCCTGAAAGATGGCACAATGTTGCCAAAGTGGTTGGAAAATCAGTTGAAGATGTTAAAAGTCACTATGAGATCCTCAAAGAAGATGTACAACGTATTGAACATGGTCATATTCCTTTTCCTCGTTACAAAACTAACACCAACTCCTAAGGTATAATATATATATGTACTGCTATTAAGATTTGTCGCTGTATTTCAAATTTTCTATTATCTTTACAAACATATAAGCACCCTAAATTTTCTCATAATATTGAGATTTACCATAATATAAAATCTCAATTAATAATTGCACTATGATTGCCGTATACTTAAAGTACTTGTGCTATGCGGGGTCCATATTGAATGGGATAAGAATTTGTGAATAAGATAGTCCCTGAAAAGTGCGACAGTTTTTAGTTTTATATATACGTGGTTCATAACTTACTTCATATGTACATTTATATGTTTAATTTTTTCTTAGGCATTGTCTTGTTCATCCAACTACAATATGTCCATGCACTTAATAAACAATGACTTATGACTTGTCGGTGCACTTAATAATGAAAAAAATGATGATTCTAATCATATATCCTATATTGTCCATTGAATAAATTATATAATATCAATGGCCCCAAGCTTGCTGGTTCAAACAGATGCACGTGCTTGAAAGTTTGAATTCCAAAGAGGAAAAAATGTGAATCATTTCGCTCAAAATTGAAAGAGTGTATATAATGTATAGCTTGTTACATATCTGTGCAATTGACTTTATAACCTTTCATCAATTTTATAAGCAGAAAAAAAAAACAAAGAATCTTCTTATTCTTGTATAATAAGTATTTGAAAATTTTGGATTATTTTAACAACTTATTTTTGTATGCATAATAATTTCTGCTTAATTTACTAATAATATTTATCTTTTCCTATATACTTGGCAGGTTCTTGAAGATATATCCAGAACACAATAAGCTTGAATAACCATTCAATATTCAGCGTATCTTTAATAAACAACAATGCATGCTATAGTGTATCTTTGGCGCAAGCTATAGAACACTCTCTAATTGCACCCTGCCAAGCGAATGTGGCAATCTTATGTCTATCAACATATTTCCTTAATTTCTTTCTATAGCTAGTCAAATTAATTGTGTTCCTCGCCCTTTAATTTCCTTACATTGTACCAAAAATAAAATATTGTATTTAGATTAATTTAATTCATTATTGTAAGTTTATGCAGGATTATATTCTAATATATCAAATAATAGTTTGTAAAAACTAGCGTATTATCTTTCATTCTTTGTACTTTTATTTTCTTTCTAGTACAAATTATGAACAAATTTAAACCGAGGGATTAATGAACTTCATTAAAAAAACTAATCATATCATTAAAAAAAAAACATGTTTTTGAATTGTGATTGAAATAGTCATTAATAACACTATATTTACCTTATGTAAAACTCTGAATTACTAGTATACTATACGCTCTTACTTCAAAAAGAAAATGACACTCTTCGTCTGGGAAACAGAAGGGTTAAACTAAAAAATATACGACAATTTTTAATTCAGATGGAATAACGTACTCAAAATGCAATATGATAAGAAAATGAAAAGTAAATATAAATTGTAAAATAAAAATATGAAATGTAACATATATTGCTCAAACCCCTTTTTTGTTGTCCATAGACAATGTGACAACCATTAAAATTCACACATATACAGCTGCAAGATTTTAAGTTCGGATTCAGTTGATATTATCAATTGAGCTGGGTCTCACGGACTTAGTCAAACCCTCTTTATTCAAGCAAAAGAATTAGGGAGTCTATGTGCACATGAAAAATGTTATGCCGGAACAAAGACAACGTCATTTAGTCCTAAAAAAAACTTGATTAAATGTTAGTTGAACTAGAGTTCTATTTTTCTTTCCATAAAGAATCTAACAACAAAACTTCATCACATTAAGTGTAGAGAAGTAAAGATATATGGGTTCGACTCCATGCTTCAAAATTGTACTTGCAACCTACCATCTAAATTGTACTTGGAAGACAACTATATATGGTCTTATTTTAGCTTTACACAACATAATACCAATTTCTGGTGTTTGTAGCTATTTAGTATAAATGCAGAGGAAGAGGACGGATAATTTCTCGACAACAATATTGTATTTGCAAACACTTCAACGCCCAAGTCAGTTGGTGGTGGAGGATTAAGAGATGTTTATAATTAGAAGTGAGTTTATCTTTCTCAATGTGTGCAAATATCTCTTACAAATTAATCAATAATTCACTATCGGTTTTTGTCACCTCCGTTTCCTCATCTCCATCTCTTTGTTGGCCTCATAATTCTCGCATTGTCATCAAGTAACAAAAACTCAATCTGCCCAGAAAAAGGCTTTCAAATTTAGATAGAATATATTTGTAAAAAGAAAAGGAAAAAAGAAATCGGATAGAATATCACTAGCTAGATTCATTTGTGCCTTACGCAGTCTATAAACTCATACTTTTTTTTTGAGAGGATAAACTCAAATATATTGTTTTACAACTTATTTTCAACTTAATTACAATTACAATCTTTGTAAGCCTATTTTTAGGATAAGTTATAAAAATGGCTTAAACAAATTTATGTAAAGTCTACCTTCATTCAAAGAGATTAATTTCTATATGCTATGATGGTATAAAACTTGTTTACATATACATTAAATCAAATCACATTTCTTTCTACTAGTTCTAAAATTATATATCTTTTTCTGTCTCACCCCATATAATTTTAATTATATCCAAATTCACTTAAAATTTTATAATAATACTAAAATTGCCCTCTTCATGTAAATATTTTAAAACTTTTTTTCATTATCACTTTGAACCTTCACTCCTTTTCACCCACAAACTACCATGGATGTTCAACCAAATACCTCCTGTCATCGCGATTTTCGGGTGTCAAATCATTAATCGGATTTGAACCTTTCGATCATTGATGTCTCTATTTTTTTGGGGAAGGTAAAATTGAGAAAACCCTAGAAATCCTAAGTTCAGGGCTGATTCCATTACGGGAAGGTGTTAGGCACCCGCAATGGCTATAGTATCCTATAGGAACCGTTTTCTACGCTTTTATGCTTATACTTTACTTTTATTACTACTTTGTAAAAACAATTGAT
>Ga0099826_10001889_pt1 | contig 13109 bp, 5 predicted proteins | sample Mtrugardesep15_FD_76830 | JGI IMG/M metagenome (GOLD analysis project Ga0099826, IMG submission 76830) | Root nodule microbial communities of legume samples collected from California, USA - M. trunc garden sep15 | ecosystem: Host-associated > Plants > Roots > Nodule | place: USA: California... | reverse complement strand
GAGGCCAAGTAAATCTAACCGTTAAGATCATCAAATAAACTTGTCTATGGTGGAACATATAGAGCAAGTGATCCATATTATAATTTGTCATACATCTGACGTGTCATCACTTAAAATCTGATTGGCTAAATTAAACGACTGCACCGAAGAAGTCAATTACCTGACTTCACGAAGCTCCCAAAAATGAATTACATGGATCTATCATATTATTTTTTTTCATTTTCTTTTAAATCTCTAATACATACTAAAACATGGAGTAACTCTGGTTTTTAGTTGTATAATAAACAAAAGTTCATGTGAGTTGAAGAAAGCTCACTAGGGACACCGACAACGAGAATTGAACTTATACCCTACATGTATGAATGAACTCCTTATCAATGGACGATCAATGGACGATGTAACTCTCTAACACCCTCTTCAAGGGCCTTTCAAAATATGTCCTCTAAACATGCCATAATATGTTGGGTTTTTTCTAACGGTGACAGCACGGAACAAAGGGAATGGCGTCAATGATAGGAGCGGACAAGTGAATGGTGAATAAGACCATATCACGTACTTATTCCTCATATGCAATTAATTATGTTTCATGTTCCTAACTTCCATGTGAGACCATGGCCCTTACCCTTTCTCCATGGCAGCCAAGTTGGAAACAACCCTAAGCCTTAATCACCATCACTGCCAGTCATAACTATTTTAAGACCTTTGGATCCTCTCAGAGAATTCTACATTGTAATTTTCTTTATATTTTATAGACACTTTTATATATGGTCATATATATAATCACATTGGTATGGATTCATAAAACAAAAATAGAGAATTGTCACTAATTAGATTTTAAAATTGTTTTTCTTGAAAAATTATTGCCATATTTTAAAAATTTATTTTGTGCACTATAATTTGTACTCTTAAACCCAAAAAAAAAAAAAATTTATGTTAGAGTGACAAGTTGATTCACTCGCAATATTGTAGATTCAACTTTCGCTTTCTAACGTGATAATCTCTTTAACTGGTGATATATAACTACTTATGTTAACACTTGTTGAACTTGAGGTCTACGACCTAATAAACTCCATAATCCCACTTAACTTAACTTTTTTACTTTAAAATAAAAAATAATGTGAAAGCGAGTATGGTGCATATACTTTGTTACTTTGATAAAGACTATCGAAATTGGTAAATTATTAATTTGTCTCACATGAAGTCTTGCTTGGTTGGCCATGCCATGCCCATGGTATCTATAAATGTGTAGCAAATGAAGGTTCGATCTCCTTGATGAGGACCACTAGCCTTTTACTCAATAATAGCCCACCACCACGATACATTCCTTTCATGCTAGCTCTCTTTACCTTCACAATAATTTGTCTTTTTTTATTCATACCCCATTTTCACAAATTAGATTCATCTACTTTCATTTTCCGGTCACTAGTACAAACTATTATAAAGCATTTTAAGTTAAAAATCAAAATGTACATCATATTCTGTCCTCTGAATTTGAAGCTGGCAAAATAAGAAGACAGAACATAGGGATGATCTATCAGAGTCTGTTAATTGGTAGTTGTTCGGTGCATGCAATGAGAATGATATTGATATGTAACATCCCTGTGTAACTCCAAAGCAAATGATTCACATGATGGATTCATATAATTGCCTCACCTAATGGTGGTTGAAAATAACCAAAATTACCATATATGCATAGTCTATTAGAATAAAAATGATTGATGAAATTTTCCAACCAAAAATTGCTGCTGAAATTGGCAGATCCATACCATAAATAGTAAAGTATGAAAACAACTCCCTTTGATTTCTTCTCTATACGTACATAGCAAAATATTACCGTTACCCCTAACCAAATACCAACTACACTAAAAAAATTTGTTGTCGACAGAACTTTACTTAAATATATAGACTGTTTTTGTCCCCAAACAATGTATTTATTTCTTGCTTATACCTGAATTTGTGAAAAATGTTACTGATCAACCAATCCCTAAATATTAGTTTCCTGAGCAATTCAATAATTTTTTTTTGAAGGATTTTTTTGTTACTAAAGTTGGTAAGAGTCTTTAACTCGGTTTATAATGATAATGTCAATATAATGTCCTTCAAAAAAAGAAAACAAAAATGTCAATATAATGTAACACATTCCTGATTAAAAAAGGTCAATGCAACACATTAATTGTTGCTCACACATGATACATTGATAGTGATCGCCACCACAAGAACGTATGGAAATGAGAAGGGACCGACCTAGAAATTTTAATTAGTGGGAGCAATGTTACATATAAATTTATATCATTAAAAATATTGCATGTTCTTTTCTAGATGTTTCGCAAAATGTAAATTTCTAATATCATTACGGTTAATACCTAGGACTGTTGGTGTTTGATAAATCTATATGTGACACATAAAAGATCCCAATGGCAATGTATAAGCAAACTAAAACTAAGTGGGGCAGCTGCCCACACAAATTAGGTTTTTTTTCTCCGTCCCATCTCGGTTCATATAAATTAAAAAAATATTTAAAATAATAAATATAAGGAAACTTACTATTTAATTTTTTTTACATGTGCAAATTTATCTATGATAGAAAATTAACTATTAGAATTATTAGGCGGTTAAATAAAAGGAATGAAGAGTTTAGAGAAGGGGGTAGGTATCAACACCATCTTCGCCTTGGTAGTTTGAACATAGGAGAAAATCAAAACAAGCACCTCAAATTAATTAAAGTGAGTTTTCTCCATCCACAAGTTTAAATCATATTGTCATGTCTGATAATAAATAAACAAAATAATAAATCCTCTCTATTTATAAAATTATTCATTTGTTTCATTTAGAGAGATAAAAACACATAAAAAGTAAAATAATTAATGATGGTGGAATCCACTTAATATTGGGATGCACCACCTATTTTTTTGTGCCTTTCTCTTTCTAAATTGCATATGGAGAGGATCTTGATCCTTACTTTTTTTTACTAAAGAGAATCGTATTTGAGGAACTTTTAGACATTAAATGTGTATACTTCTCACAACAAACATTTGAATATTAGTTCGTACATTGTAGGAAAATGGCTCACATAATTGAAATTTAAGTTAGAATCATTTAAAAAAAATATCTTTTAAAGAGCGAAAAAAATGGGTAGGGGTGAACACAAAATCCGAACGGCCCACCAACCGATATATCTGAATCCTCTGCGGGTTCACCGGACGGGTTAAAACGAGTCTTGGGTGAAGAAAGACTAAAATATAGGGTTTGTGTGGGTTTAGACGGTCGGGCCTGGTTTTTACAAATTCAAAACCGTGTAAACCGAACCTGACCGACCTATAACAAAATTTACTCCACATGCAAGCATCTTTTGTTGATTTACTATGTAGATCTATTTAAACATGCAAACTTTTCTTTAAATTTAGCCATGATTTACTCATAGATTCAGATTTGTCCAAGTCCAAGGTGCAATATTTTAATTATGAACACGTGATATTGGGAACAAGAAAAACAATGATAACCGATTCCTGACCTTTTTCTTGTTAAATTTTTTATAACGTGATATTTTAATGATTGCTATAATACTTTGATCTATGACCTTTTTCTTGTTAATTTATTGATGAAAGTCTTGTTAAAAAAATAGCCAGATAAATTTGAGATGAATAAAAAAATATTGGAGAAATAACCAAATCAACCCACTCGATCAAGCCAAGATCCGTCTAAACCGAAACCCGCACAAATCGTATTAATTTGTGGGCGGAATTAGATCTCTAAATTGGATGCTTGGTTTCATACATATTGTCGAATTCAAGCCCGAACCCACCTGAACCCGATCGTTGCTCTACCCTGGAAATGGTCAATTCTTGATGACAGAGAAACAGGCTCAAACTAAAAGTGACTCTAATAGTGCAATAAATAATGAATTCATCTAACTAGTTTTATAATATCACGCCACTTTCACATGGGAGCACATTACTTCTTGATATGTATATATTTACCACGTATCGTCGTGTCTGCACATTCTAATGTTACACGGTGAAGAGTTGACTTTTAGAATTTAAGGACCTATCTTGGAGGTGTTTTAAAACAAATTTAAATTGAAAATAAAGTAAATTTCCCCTCTATTTGATAGAAAAGATTATTTTTTTATGGTTTGCAAATCACATCAAATTCCCACAATTCCCCTTTATTAAAAATAGGGTTAAATATATTTTTAGTCCCTATAAAATTGCGACCTTCTAAGTTTAGTTCTTACTTAATTTTAATAGCTTTTTTAATCCCTACAAAAAAAAAAATTACTTATAATTTTAGTCCTTGCTAAAACAATTTTTGTTTAATTATGTTTAAACTCATAAATTTTTTAACGATTCTTTTTATACAAGTTTATAACACTACGAAAGATTCATTTACTAAAATCTATAATTTTTTAACATGTAATAAATTAAATATGAATTTTTTAAAATGACAAAAATATAAGATATAAGTAACAAAAATATGGACGTAGAAATCAAATTTCTGCGATATTTTTTTCGGAGGAACTTTTAGTAACGTACTTAACACGCCTGTAAAAAATTGTTGAAAAAATTAAGAGTTTAAACATAAATTAAACAAAATTGAATTGAGTAAGGACTAATATTGAGTGCAGAAATTTTTTGTAAGAATTAAAAAAAACTATTAAAATTGAGTAATGACTAAACTTAAAATGTCACAATTTTATAAGGATAAAAACATATTTAACCCTTAAAAATAAGGACATGCAAAGGACCCCCTGTTTACTAGTAATACTATCTTTATGTTATGTTGAAACTCAATTTATAAATATTGGTACACCAAGCTCTTAACTTTAGAAAGCATTTTTATGTTGAACTTGTTCTTTATGCTTAATCTTTAAAAAATTACTCAATGCTTAGTTTTTTTTTTAAGAAAAAGAAAATAATATATAAAATAAAAAGAACGAGATATAAAGAGTGGGGACATTAAACCTGACCCAAGATTAACCGATACGAGAATACATCATGTTAAAACAAACCTAACAGACCTATCCTAATCTATTTTAACACAAATTTACCAATCATATATGCATCCAAACGAACGTGCGTATGAATGCAAAATCAAGTTACGAAAAAATATAAAAGTGAAAATGTGCAAGCAACAAATACCTGCAAAATCTCTTAAAAAAAGTTTGTCACCGCCAAAATAAAAGTTTTTTTGTTGACGAAACCGCCATAATAAAAGTCAATAATCTATCATTTACAGTAAAAAAAAGTTACTCATCTGAAATTTATATTTGATGGCATCGTAAATAAACTATTCTCTGTAAATATGAAATTTCTAAATCATATAAATCAAATATAATAGATGCAATATATATTTATAAATTGCATTATCATCCTTTGGATTTTACTTTCCACTTTCATCTGATCCCTTGACTGATTTTGACTAGCAGTGCCAAAGGCAAACAAACGACCACACGGCACACGCAACCACTACGAGAAATCGCGAGATTATGTGATTAGACAAACTACTCGGCGACCCGTTCAAAATCAAACCGTTGCAAAGTCTCAGACAAAAAATTAAATTAACCAAATAATGTCTCAGAAAAGAACCGTTAGACAATGTTCTAGTAGTTCCAAAATAAAAACATCCCGGTATTGTTTTGCCATATATATACGGTGTATACAGTATAGTATACTAATAAATAATGATGATAATGCTTCAAAAAATATAATAATGATAATAATAATATGTTTTTTCCTACAAAAAAAATAATGTTTTTTTTAAGGATATAATAATAATATGTTGATTGTTAGAACGGTTTTCTCATATTTCGCCACTTTATTTAAAACGGTTTTGAATATTGTTTGTTTCACAATTAAAACCATAGTCATTCTCCCGTGAGCATAACTCAGTTGGGAGGACAATGCATTATTATATGCAGAGGTCGGTGTTCGAACCTCGGACACCCCACTTATTCATCTTATAAGGTGAATTCTAACCATTAGGCTATCTGACTAAAAAAAACCATGATCCTCAATCCTACTAGAAGGGGGACCTCATTCAAGTCCACAAGTGTATGTTTCCCTCCTACCCACCTGCATAAAAGAACATTCATGGCTTAAGTGTTTATCTTCCATCTTGTGGGTAGGTCAAAAAGTTCATATGCGACTCCTCCTTCACAAATACTCTTGCATGACTAACTATATAAACAAGAGACATCCCTAACAAAGTCATGCTTATATTTGAAGTCGGGAATCAGAACCAAATAAGTATTCTTAGAGATAATCTTATTCAAACAACTATGAAGTGCGTACGAAATTGACGTAGCGGTGGTTAATCCAAGACCTTGGTCCAACCAATTCAATTTTTTTAATTATCGAGTTTTTTGGACTAATGGTGCAAAAATAAATCAAGAGGTTCAAAATACAAAATATATAAAAGTATATTTGCAATTTGTTTTAAGTTTAGGTGCATTCGTTAAACCCCATCTAAATATAGTTAACTCCTTCATATGAATTATATTTACCATCACTTAACCCCAACGACAGATCTAAGGAGGGGTACTATGAGACTGGCGGATAGCATTTGGTGACATTGTTGATATTAGTGTATTTTAGATGAGAGATAATGGTGAATGAATGATTAAAATAATATTATTTAAATGAGAGATGATTATTGATTAAAAGAGACAAAAACAATGTCACCAATATCCTCAAGAGCTATATCACCTAATGGCTATCCGGAATTGACCCCTTCCTTGTCCATGTTGGTTAAATTTTTACCATAATTTACATTTTTTTTTTTAAGTTTGGAAGTTGTCGCTAAGCCCCCTCAAGATGCTTGTATTCACCCATAAATATCTTTGATATATGTTAGAGAATTTTAGAGTAGTATATGTTAACAGAAAAAATATCTTTTAAGATTGAATATAATATTATAATAATAATTAGTATTATTATTATTTTGAAGGAATAATAATAATAATAATAATTATTATCATCATGATTTGTTTTTTGTTTATAATTTTTTAAATCTTATAAATATATAGATTTATTTTTACTCTTTAATATAAAGTTGTCATTCAATACGTTGTATTCTAATGAAACAAACCTTTGTTCACCTCTTATTCCTTCTACTCTCCTTTTCTTCGGAACTCCATATCTGATATTTTTTTTAAAGAAGAATTAGATCTTGAATTAGTTTAAAAAGATTAATTAAAGGTACAGAAAATATAAGAAGAGTCGCTTTATTACAGTAAAAAAAAAAGGAAAGGTTAACGAGTCGTTTTAAAAGTTTAAAATAGTAATATTTTATAAAAATATGTATATTTAATGCATTAAAAATTAAAATGTTTAATTTTTTAAATAAATATATTAGAATAATTTATTTATTTAAATTTTTTAAAGAGTAACTTAACGACATTCGTTAACAAGACCCTATAAAAAAATACGTGCTCTTTTTAATTTTATTGGTATTTCAAAACAATACCCGAATATTTTAATATCCCTTTTTTCACTCTCTCAGAAGAAAAGAGAAGACCGTTCCTCGTTAAGTGTGCCTTCAATTTCTTTCTCTCCTCACTCACTCACTCTCCACTCTTTACACCATCCTATTCTCCTCCTCTAAATTTAGTACTAGTTTCCTTTATCAACCCAAAGAAAACGACGTCGTCTTTTGTTACTTTCATCACTCTCATCTCATGAGCTTCAAACTCAAACCCTAAACACACAACACAACCCAACACAAACCCTTTTCTAATGGTTGCCGGTAAAGTTAAGGTAGCAATGGGATTCTCCAAGTCGCCGTCACCGGCGCATGCACACAGTACTCCTCCGCCGCAGAAGAAGAAACAACCACCACCTCCTTCACCGTCCACCACCACCTCCTCCGCAAAATCCTCCTCTCACAAATCCTCATTCTCGCGAATCGGCTTCCACTTCCCGCGCTCATCCGCTCAAGTACAGCCTCGTCCACCAGACGGAACGGAACTTCTCCGTCTGGTGGAGGAGCTTCGTGAAAGCGAGTCTCGTTTGAAAACAGAACTTCTCGAACATAAACTACTTAAAGAGTCCATCGCCATTGTTCCTGTTTTAGAAAACGAGTTAACCGTTAGGGAAACTGAGATTCAAAGAAACAGAAAAAGAGCCGAAGAAGCTGAAGCTGAAAACGAGAAGCTAAAGAAGGAATTGGAGGAACTGAAGCAACTAATGGAAGATGAACGAAGAGATAGTGAAAGGAAACTGAAAGCGTTGGAAGATGAAGTTACCGAACTTAAGAAAACGGCGTCGTTACACAGTGAAGAGCATTTTTCTACTTCACAGAGGTTTCAGGGGATTGGAGAAGTTTCTGTGAAGTCGAATCTTATGAAAACGTTGAAGAAAACGATGTCGGATCACGGAATTGTGATTCAGAAGCAGAATGAAAGTGTTGATTTGAAAAGAGAGTTTTCAGAAACTGAAAAGCCACGTCACTCTCGGTGTAACTCGGAGGAACTCGCCGATTGTACTGACTCAGTTTTGAACGTTAACGTCAGATCTAGAGTTCCTAGGGTTCCTAATCCACCGCCGAAGCCGTCGTCTTCTTCACCGTCGTCTTCTTCACCGTCGTCGTCATCATCGTCACTGTCGAGCAGTTCCGTTGGAGAGAACAACAATGGCGAAACAGAGCAAGAAATTTTGCAACCGATTCTACCAGCGAAGGCAGCAGCACCGCCTCCACCTCCTCCACCACCACGGAAACCTGCATCAAAAGCAGCAGCAGCTCCTCCCCCTCCTCCACCACCGCCGAAGGGAGGAAAAATGCCTCCGGCGAAGGTGAGAAAAGTACCGGAGGTGGTCGAGTTTTACCATTCGTTAATGAGAAGAGACTCTCAAACACGTCGTGAATCTAACTCCGGTACGGCAGCGGAGGTCCCGGCGACGGCGAATGCACGTGACATGATCGGAGAGATCGAGAACCGTTCAACTCACTTACTAGCGGTAAGTTCACGTGAGCTTCGTTGCGTAATTTACTATTTTGACACTGTCATTTATGTCAGTGTCTGCTGACATGTGAAGTCGCTTTAATTGCTTTAATTTGAATTTAATTGAATTGGATTTTCTTTCGTAGATAAGACAGTAATCTGATTCGAATTTTAATGTCCAAAATCGTAAATATACCTAAAAGTATGGCATTTTGGTCATTCACGAAAGAAAAGATTCTCCATGTATACTGAAACCCAATAAAGTCAAATAAATATTGCCAAATAAAGTACTAGTATACTTGATTTTATGTCATTTTTATACTAGTTAGTTACTACTGGTAACAGCGGTTAAAGCTTAATCACAGTATTAAACTGGTTAGCGTCAATTTAGGGTTTTCTATTTACTGTATTTGAGGCATTGTCTGCTTAATAATAATTGTTTATTTACAGATAAAAACTGATGTAGAAACACAAGGAGATTTTATTAGATACTTGATTAAAGAAGTGGAAGGTGCAGCATTTACGGACATTGAAGATGTGGTGCCTTTTGTTAAATGGCTTGACGACGAACTCTCTTATTTGGTACCGTTTTTTCTAATTAACTATCTTGTCAGCTATTTATTTATCATAATGTTTCATGACACCCATTTTTTGGTACACCTGGTTATTTATCATAATTCAGTTGAGAAGACCGTTCATATAGACCACATTGAAAATTGTTGTTAACCATGTGGTTTATTTTTTTTTTTTTAAGAAACCATGTGGTTGAGTTAACCACGATTTTGGGTGTTAATTGAATTAATTATCTATTCAACTGAAGTTAACAGGTTTCACGCGGGGTATACAAATGTGTGTCCATTAGTCATTATTGTTTATTTCCATCAAAATTTCCAAAAAAAGAGGTAAGTTATGCTTACGGTCTTTTCTATTTTTGGTGTTATAGGTGGATGAAAGAGCCGTGCTCAAACACTTTGATTGGCCTGAACAAAAGGCTGATGCTATGCGTGAAGCTGCATTTGGATATTGTGATCTGAAGAAGCTAGAATCCGAGGCTTCGTCTTTCCGCGACGATCCTCGGCAGCTATGTGGTCCAGCTCTAAAGAAGATGCAGACTCTCTTTGAGAAGTATGTGAATTTGTTAACTTTCTTGATAAATTTAGCTAGTACCTTGTTTAAGGTTTCATATTGGTAATGATATGAAGATAACACCTAACTTCATAAAAATGAATGCATAAAAAGTAAATACATGAATAATGAAACTTCAATTCTGATAAGAATATAACACCTAACTTCATTAAAAGTTAATATGTTATTTATGATGAAATGAAACTCAAATTTAAGTTAAACATGTGAATGAAATTCAAATTAAAGTTAAACATGTGAATTAAACATTAATGTATAAAAAACTACTGAACATACTGAACACTTTTGTTTTTAAATGTTGCAACAGATTAGAACATGGGGTTTACAACATTTCTAGAATGAGAGAGTCAGCAACGAAGAGATTCAAAGTCTTCCAAATACCTGTAGATTGGTTGCTTGATAGCGGTTATGCCACCAAGGTAATTCAATTAAGTTCTTTTGTCACTGTTTATTATTTTTTTAAGTTTTCACGAACGTTAATTATGCTTATCTATGCTGAATCCACCAGTTATTATATTTAGGATCATTAAGTGAATAAATTGATGTTATTTTATTAGTTGATGTTGAATGGGCCCTTTCGTAAGTATTAATCTTCTATTGAGTATTGACCAACTTGTCTATAGTTCTCAAAACAGTAGCCATGGTAAAGTTTCTTTATTGCACAACATATTTGACAAGCTGCTGCTGACAGCAAAAGGACAAGACAATTGTTAACTTTGCTGATAAATTTCAACTTCTGTTTTCTGTGTTATCAATTTTCAACATATTTGACACATGTGACCCTAGATACCCCAGATCTCCACAATCTATTATTAGGACCGTCTGCTTGTGTCTACTTGGTCTTTTTGGAGGAGATTCTCTTTGCATGCTAGGAACAGTGAAGGGAACTATATTTATAAGGAATACAAATTAAAATGCTATTATGCTTATCTTTAAAATTATTACAAGAAAAAACCAATTCGCACACTTGTGTCGATAATTACCATAATTTTTTTGTTTCATATTTAATCATTGTGAGGCGAAATCTCAAATATTGGTTAGCTTATTTATGTTTTGTATTTGCAATGTTAATTGTGTCATAGATAAAGCTGGCATCTGTAAAATTGGCTATGAAGTATATGAAGAGAGTTTCTGCTGAGCTTGAAACTGTTGGTGGTGGGCCAGAAGAAGAAGAGCTCATTGTCCAAGGAGTCAGATTTGCTTTCCGTGTACATCAGGTAAAAATTTGTCTACATTTTTGAACTTGGTAAAAAATGATGCCTATACAACCATTGTAAAGGACCATTCTGAGCAATGTAAAGGACCACTCTGAGTAATGTGCTATTATTTTTGGCAGTTTGCTAGCGGTTTTGATGCGGATACAATGAGAGCATTCCAAGAATTGAGAGATAAAGCCAGGTCATGTCATGTTCAATGCCATGGCCAGCAACAAAAATTCTTGTGCAGGCCTGCAGCATGTTAATGCAGGAGCAAACTCAACTCCAGAAAGAATTAAATTAGTATAGTAGCCCCTTTTTCACTAGTTTGTGAATATAATGGCAATAGTACTATTAGCCATCATCAAAGTGGAATACATTTTAATTTATGATTCATCCATTCGTTAAACAAATCAGTAAACAAATTAATTTGCTTTCACTTTGGCGCTTGTTCTTGTGAATTATATGGAAATCTGTTTCTCTAATCATTCGTTCATTTTTAAAGGAACGGGACGGTAACAAACTCTAGCACTTGTAGCTGTTGTGAATTTTCTAGATATGTATGCTTTTGAGTTGAGAACTTTGTTTATTTTCATGTGCCATGGACAGACAATTGTTAGTCTCTCAAAATTCTTGTTATTTGGACTAGCAAAATGTAATGAGCAAGAAAGTAATTGAGAAAATATAAAAGAACTAGAGAGAATTTAAGAACCATATGAGAAGACTATAAAAAGCACAAATCACTTATGACTTGATAGGCTTTGAGTTTCGCTTGTATTCGCTATAGATCCTCCTTCCTATGCACTTCTAATTATAAAGCAGAGCACACCAGAATTTGCACCAACAGAAAAGATGTTAAAAAACTTATTCAGCTAATCCAGTTGGTAGCAAAAGGTTATAAATTTGGGAGTGAATTGCCAAATTCGACAGAATTGCAATGTTAGGTTATTTTTGTCTCTCAAATGATCATCAAAATCATCTAGTTAATTTTTTTCGGATATGGTGTGTGAGCCTATGAGGTGACCTGCAAAGTGGCATGCCCCATAATAGAGTGTATTTTTCTCTATATATTTTGAGAGTTGATTTACTATTTTTAGAGGCAAATTTTGTATTAAGCGGACACTTTCACAAATCATTTTGGAAAAGACAAGAATTTGTCAACTTTCATCTCTCTTTCCTTTCTTTCTCTCCGTCTCTTATTCATCTCTATTTTTAGGGCAACTTGGAGATTCACATTCCAACCTCCACTTACATCAATAAAGTCGTTAATGGTTTTATGACCATCCAATGCAGACAGTCTATTTTGTTTATTTTGGATTTGGTGAAGAGCTCGAATATTAGGCACCTAACAATCTCTCCAAATTAACTGTTGATAGAAGGGATCCCAGCTTCCACACAATCCACGCCAGAAGTTACTACCTGTCCTTTTAGGATCAATAGAAGGAAGATTTTGGCTGCCACACTTATACTTGCTTGGGTAACACTAGACCACAACGATTGAGATTGAGAACATAACCTCCAATTAGGCAAATCATATGGAATAGCCTTTCAATACACAAGACAAACAAATAGGGAGATATAGGGGTCAGCTTGTCTAATCCCCTACTCAGCTTGAGTTCTTGTTTATTCAATGTAAAATACTTTTTAAGTTTGTTCTTTTTTCTTTTTTTTGACAAGAAGTTTGTTCTCATTTTAATTGTCACTTTAATATTTGTTTTATGTTATATGTCTTAAAATAATTGTCATTTTATAGTATATTTTTTTAATGAATTGTCATTTTATATATCAACTAAATTGAGACACAAGGAACAACTAGCAATTAGAGTTTTGTC
>Ga0099826_10001888_pt1 | contig 13111 bp, 9 predicted proteins | sample Mtrugardesep15_FD_76830 | JGI IMG/M metagenome (GOLD analysis project Ga0099826, IMG submission 76830) | Root nodule microbial communities of legume samples collected from California, USA - M. trunc garden sep15 | ecosystem: Host-associated > Plants > Roots > Nodule | place: USA: California... | reverse complement strand
GGAATACGGGTTGCTGATGTTTTTTGACATTTGAAAGTTTTTGGTGGTTGGATGGATCCAACGGTTGATGTTATTTGACTGCAGTGACTGCACCCTTTTATTGACTGCAGTCAATCATGGTCCTCTAATAAATACTCATATTTTACATAAATAACAATGATAGTGCAACGATTTCTTTAACAAAAATGCCTTCGATGCTGACTCCTATTTTTGCAATTGTTGGTGGCAGACTTAACTTGAAGCTCAGAGTATGAGTTGTTCATGCTTGGTCTACACCTGATAAGAATATGGAAAAGGGATGATTGGATTTGCTTATGACAGATGAACATGTTTGTGTATACTGCATGATTTTTGCTTTAACTTCATTTGGGTAAATTGAAGACTGTTTGGTTTAAAATATATTTTTATGTATGTAGGGCAGTAAGATACATGCAAATGTTCGTAAGTCACTTATATCAGCGATTGATAAAAAGTTTGAAGAAGGTTCTGCATGAGGTTGAGAAATTTCATGTTGCATTCAATGATACGTCTTACATGGTCACACCTCATAAACTAAACTTGATGGAATCTACAACTTTCACGGAAATTGTTGGTGCTAAAATTGTTTTGATGAAATTAAGATGTACTTGATAAAATTAAGATGTACTATGGTCCCGTATAATAGACAACTTCTTCTGATGTATAAGGCTCATATTAATGTAGAATGGTGTAACCAATCAAGCTATATCAAGTATCTATTTAAACATGTAAACAAAGGGCATGATCGTGTCACTACAAGCTTTTACAATGGTGGTAGTGGAAATGGAAACTCAAATTGTTTTGATGAAATTAAGATTTACTATGATTGTAGATATTTATTTGCGTGCGAAGCAGCTTTGAGAATATTTTCTTGTGACATCCATTACAGAGAACCATCAGTTAAGCGTCTAAATTATCACCTTGAAGACGAAGAACCCGTACTCTTTGAAGATCATGAACGTATTGAAGATGTTTTCAATAAACCATTCATTCACAAAACAAAGTTTGTGGCTTGGACGGAAGCAAACAAGATGTATCCATGGATTTAACATATAGTCAGTTTCCATTGAACTTTGTATGGAAAGATGAAGAGCATGAGTGGGCATCACTGCATTGCTTATACCTGGTTGGAGAACTACACATAAATATTTGTTAAGCTAAGCTATTCAAACAATTTTTTCATTTGAATCTTTTCTTAAAAAATTCTTTGTTAAAAAATTATAGCAAAAAGACATCGCAATGTAAAAATTTATTAAAAAAAAAAACTATAACACACAGAGCCTAAATCTCAAGTGTTTATTTTAGTTTATCACGTGATTTAAATTATATAAACAAAAGACTTACACCCATATGTTAAATGTAGTAAGTTTTTGAGTTGAGATGTGGTATAAAAATCTCGTTAATCCTAGATCATTAGTTCATTGTTGTTCCTGGAGATCCCCTAGGGAGGACAACAAGGCCTGTACGACAAGGTGGAGGAGCAAGAGTAATATCCTAGTACATTGTATTATTGCATTAAAAGTCTTTTTTGATTGTGTAGTAAGCATTTTTCGTTGGCCGTAACGATGATACAAGTATATAATTTGCAAGATTCACACTTGAGTAGTGAGATTGTTTAATTCAAGTGTGAGTGATTAGTACATACCAACTACAAATAAACTAAATGTTCAATGTTGGATAGATAGACGACTCATTTATGTTTTGGATGAAAATATGATTTTACAATCTTATAATGATATCGTTAATTTTTTTTTCTTCTTTTCCCAAGGGAGATATTATTGATTCTTGTTGCCATAAAGATTTAACCCTCCTTTTGTCATGGATTACTTAAGTGCTTATTTTTTATTTTCTAAAGAATATTTTGGATAGTGCATATTTTGTTGGAACTAATTTGGATATTAACATACGTACCAAATATGAGCTATCCATATTTTAGACTTCAAATTGTAAGGAATAAAAAAATTAGACTATAAAGTACTGTCTGAATGTGAATGATTGTTTATAGTTTATTTTATATTTATGGCATGGGAGAGTAGAATTCTATGATAAGATTATAGAATGAAACAAGACATGAAAGATAACGTTTCTAAGGTTGAGCTCGTTAGACATTTTATATCTCTCTCTCAAATCATATTGTCACTACGTGATTGACAAGGAATAAAACATCTATAGTCTCCACTCATCTTTTGTCTTTGCTTCTTCTATCATTTAGTGGGACCATCACTCAGTTGGACTAACATTTTCTTTCTTTTTATCCATTGTAGTTCATACATTACAAAGATTTTAAAGTTACATTTATGGTGTTGCTCTTTTATGTCACATAAAAGGTAGCAAAATAGAGTATAGTAATTTTAAATTACGATCTGCAACTGTAATTGCGGCCATAATATAAAGTATTTCGAGGTCTTTATAAAAGCATCACAACTTCAATTGCAGCCGCATCGACTACATTTTGCTGTAATATCAAAATTTACCGCGTAAAAGCGAGCACAGCAGCAATTTTGAAGCATGGTATGCACTCAAAGTTCACTGGCTTATCCATACAATAATGACTATATAATAACCACTAAACTATGAAATATTGAAACCAATCATTTAAGGCACACTACCTTAACACCATTAATTCATCAAATCTCTGTCTCTATGACCTCTCTTTCATGCAAAAATCCAACTACTACACAATAACAGCACTAGCTCTAGTAGTAGCTCACATAACTGGCACCAATTCAGCTACTGTGTTGGAAGATAAATGACTCTGCTTCGAGTATTACGTTTGTGTATACTATGTTGTGTTTTGTCAACACTTTGTTTCGTTACTAAATGTGGCGGTTCAGATGTGACTGTGAAATTCTTGAAAGCACCTCATGCATTCTCTCACCTGAACTCAACAACATTTGCTTTTGAAGTTCTTAATTCTGGCGGTAACCGTTCTTGCGCAAATTGCAGCCTCAGTTGTAAGGTTTGTATGTTACTGGTTGTTTATGCTTATTTTGGGTATGGTTAATTTGTAACTTTCTAACGCCCTCACTAGTATTTAGGGCATCTTTGGATAAGCAACTTGATTAACGCATATAATATAAACACTTATTGTATAATAGATTATCCTATAGCAAAAGATAAGATTAAGTCAAACTGTTTTCATCGGCTATCTTGATGAGCTTATGAAAATAAAGTGAAAACAACTTATGAACATGTCATATAAGTAGTTTTCATGAACTCTTATTTTGTTTTGATTGTAGCACATGAATATGGCAATTTACCAGTGAATTTGATTAAGTATATATTTCTGGAGGGGACCGGGGTGTTAAAAGCAATTCTAATTATTGTGAAGATTCTAAGAATACCATGCGTGCAGCTTGATAATGGGATCAGAACAGTTTGTACAAATGGGAGAGTTACATACTCAAGCTTGAAGGATGGAAATCATACCTTTGAAGTCTGCACCAATGGACATCAAGGACTCTTTGGCTGTGCTAGCCATAACTGGACTGTTGGTTAAGAAACTATACTTCATTCCTTATTTTTGTTATCAGTTTGCTTATCACTTATGGAATTTGGCCTCTTTTAATTGATTATGTGTCATTGGTACGAAAAAGTTAAGACTGGAGACACTTTTGGATAAACAACTTACTAAAGCGTTTATTTAGTAAATGCTTGTCATATGAGATTTCTTATCATAAGTGCTAAGATTTTATAAGTTATTTGCAACTAGATATATATGCTGAAAGCTATTTGCGTTCTCAAAACATTTGTTTTCGGTGTAAAAAAATAAATTTGGTGGATAGAAATAGAAAAGGTGTGGGGTAAGTTAAGTTGTTTCCATAAGCTATATAGGGTAAGTTAAGTTAAGTTAAGTTGTTTCCATAAGCTAATAAGTGTCTATAAAATTATTTTTAGTTATTTATGACATTTTTGTAAGTACTTAAAAAGGTGTTCGTCAAAATATTGTAGTGTAAAATATGAGTAGAATAATGTTCCAGGTTTTAACAGTTTATGCCACCATGTGTAACAGGAAAAATTAGTTTCCCTATTTTGAGTTGAACAAAAATTGCATCTAAGCTAGTCTTCAATGTATACATATCTTTTGCTTGCACATCTTCATCGCCAAGTCTATTGAGATTCACATATAAATTTGTTTTTCATTGTATACCACTCTGATAACAGTATTTTCTATTTTTTCAGACACAATTCCACCAACGGCATATGTTACAGCCTCAACATCTTTCACAAGTTCTTTAAATGTTTCAGTAAATATATCTTTCAGCGAACCTTGTATAGGTGAAGGTTTTGGATGCAAGTCTGTGAATGCCTGCAATGTAAGTATATCGCTATCTGCTGTTGCTAAGATTTATCAAAACAAGATGGAGTTAGTATTGTGTTACCATAATATACTAGATTAGTTTTTAACTTATTGTTGTTATATTTCTTTACAGCTTCTTGTATATGGTGCTGGCCAGGTTATACCATCTTCCTTTAGAATTCTGAAGCCCAACCTCATGTATTCTCTTCTTGTTAGTTTATCCTCTACGGTTCAATACAGCCGAGCAATCCTTGTAATGGATAAGAATTTCTGTACTGACATAGCTGGTAATAGCTTTACAAGAATGCCAAATTCAAGTGTTTATGTACATATTGGTGAGTGTCACATTATCTTTTATTATGTCATAGCAATAGTAGTTTAGTACTAGATATATTTAGTAATTCAATTCACTAGGGTTTGATATATCATTTTTGTAATTACTATAAGGATATACATGTCCATATGAATATTAGTTCAAAATAGAACTTCATCTCATTGACATATTAGCATGGTTAGTCTATTTAAAGATAAGTCATATCACTTGTTTAAAATCGTTAATATGAAATAGCTTGTTAAGCAAGTTAACAAGTCATACCGGACTTTCCCATAAAAAAACGTCATACCAGACTTCAAAAAAAATACCCAGGTCTCAAAAATAGTCGTAACATACCAGGTTGGGCCTATTTATGCAAATTCTAGTTCGGCCTAGCCTATTTCCACCCTAATTAAGGGTGTTTCTCTGCTTTAACACACATACTTCATTTTTAATCCAATAGAATTAAACATAATGTTACAATGCATTAGGCATATTGTGGTTTACTTTACTGAAAGAACAAATTTCTATATCAATTTTTGATGTTGAAAAAACTTGGTTTGCTTCTTTGGTGAACATGATCCACAGACAGAAGAAAGGTGTATGTCAACATCAGGACTCGTGTACCCGAAAAGCTACTTCAAATTAGCAGTGAAACTAGAACAGTACAGGCAACTAATGATCATAACAGGCTAAAGGTGTATTTGTACTTCTCAGCTCCAGTTCTAAATTCATCTACAGAAATCATGAATTCTCTCAAAGTTAGCCAGGGTTCACTCTTTCCAACTAGTGCAGAAAATCTTGGAAATCGTAGATTTGGGTTCATGGTTAGTTAATTCATAAATGTAGTATGTTATAGTCTTTTAGGTGTGTTGTGTTATGCTTGTTTCAAGTGCGTCTCTTCTCCTTACACTTCAAATTTTGGTTAACTCTTATTGTAGATTGCCAATATCTCCTCTACTGCTATAATCTCAGTTAACTTCAATTCGAAGTCAATAATAACCAGACAAGGGACTCAAGTTTCTCCAAATGCTCCGGTTAATTTTCTCTACGGTACATGTTAATGATGTTATCCACCAAGTAAATATTGTTTGTATTTACATGCTAACATTTTCATGGAATTCAGATTCTAAGAGACCTGCGGTGATGTTGAGTACACATAGAATGAGGACAAAAGATCACAATATTCAAATATTAATTGAATTTGTGAAGCCTGTGTTTGGATTCAATACCTCTTGCTTATCGATTTCAGGAGGCTTATTAAAAAGGCGAGTGTATAAGTAAATGTAAACTTTCTGTGATATTGTTTAAGAAAACTAAAGGTGGCTCAGTAACATTGATTTGTTGAAGAATGAGAAAGTCAAATTCCAGTTGATAATTGATATTTTCTCTTGCAACTTTTTATTTCTGTCCAGCTTTCACAAACTAAAATGGAGCACATACATTGCTGAGCTACAAGCAGATGATGATTTTGTATTTGTCAGCGTTCCAGAGAACGTAACTCGTGATGTTGCTGGAAACAAAAACCTAGCTTCCAATGTTCTACAAGTGAGGCACTGTAAGATTCTTTTTTATATTTTTCTTTTAGTGATTGTGTTGCAAGATATTAGATCTAAATTTTTATTTTCATTTGTTTGATGCAAGATTTTTTTTTTAAAAAAATTCTATTCATTTCGACATATTTATGATTTCATGAATCATGCAGACTCAGTACCTCTCATCTCATCTGTGATTTCTGCATTTGCAACTGCTACTTTTGGGCTGACATCGATTGCTGCGGGCTTGCTAACTATCTCAACTGCAAGCCTTCAATCTGTTGATACATTCACGAGATCGTCTTCTTTCTTGATCGTTGATCCAGCAAGGAATCTATTTGTAAGATATCATAGCATATATATGAGTGTATTATTTTGACTAGTGTGTGTTTGATTCATATTAATTAACCGAATGTCTAACATTTACGCAAAATACCTTACGCTCTTTTAGTGATAATAGCGAGAATACCACATTGATGAGGTTAATTTTTGTTAACCATGCAGAGAATTCTGTGCCATATTCAAGTGTTTGCACTAGCTAGATGGTTATCAGTTAAGTTACCAGTTGAATTTTATGAATTTTCAAGGCATTTGCAATGGACCATACCGTATTTTTCTGTGCCATGGGAATCTGGACCTATGAGCCTGTTCATGGTAGGATCTAGTCCTTTTGGAAGCTCTAGTTCCTCTGCTAAAGCTTTAGCAACAATTCCAAACATGCTGTTAGGTCAGAATTTGAATTACGGTGCTTCAGTGTATGGATCACCACTTACTTCTTCAGAGTACCAGCAATATTTTGAGGTCAGAATTAAATTTATATATCAATCCTGAAGAGAGAATGATAATTTTTTTATATACAATGAATGTCCTTAATAAACAACTCATACCTTTGCAGAGCAAAAATATGAAACCGGAAGCTGAATATATTTTGGATTCACAGCATTCCAGTGGGTAAGTTATATATATGTGTCAATGCATTAGAACACCAATTATGAAAATGGACACCTGTTTACATAATGAATGATACTTTATCAATCAGATTATTTGTTATTTATTGTAGATGGACAGATTTTTATAGAACCATGTTTTGGCTAGCTGTGATCTGTGGTGGTTTCATGGTTCTGCATGGTTTTCTACTCATTATCCTCAAATTTAGGAAGAGAAATTCTGAAAGGCATGGAATATATGGAGCCCTCATATTCCCAAGATTTGAGATATTCCTTTTATTTCTAGCACTACCTGGTATTTGCAAGGCCTCTACCGGCCTTATCAGAGGTAATTTAATTCAATGTTATTATTTGCTACGAAGCACCCTCCTAGACATGTATACTTGACATGAAACTGACACTCTCCCAGATATGCCCTCAATCCGAATTATTGGTGCTACATTGATTATTTGACACCTTACCATCACCATATACAATCTGTACAAACTGTTCCAAACCATTAGTGTGGTGAATCTGTACAAACAAATCATTAGGCTTATTTTTTCCTATTTGTTTGCATGGCCACAGGAGGAGCACCTGCAGCAATGGCAGTTGGAATTATACTGTTGATTTTTGTGTCCACTGTGCTTCTAGCATTGTTCTTGTTCCTATCAGTTGGAATCACATTTGGAAAACTTCTTCAATACAAGGAAGTTCATCATGAAGGTGAGACATTTCATTGGTATCAAGAGCTTATAAGAGTAACTCTTGGACCAGGTAAAAGAGGCCAATGGACATGGAAAGAGAAAGCTAAATCTGTTTATCTAACAATATTTGGCCCTCTATTTGAAGACTTAAGAGGTCCTCCAAAGTACATGCTTTCACAAATATCAGGTGGAAGTCAACCAAGTCAAAATGACCACATTATTGCTTCAGATGATGAAACAGAAGATGCAGAGGCACCTTTCATCCAAAAGCTCTTTGGAATTCTCAGAATATACTTTGTGTTTCTTGAATCCATTAGGCGTGTTGCGCTCGGAATTTTGGCTGGTGTCTTCATTCATACACGATCACAATCGTCTAAGAGTCCAATCATTATTATGCTATCTATAACCTCTTTTATGCTATTTTTCATGGTGCTAAAGAAGCCTTTTATTAAGAAAAAGGTTCAATTAGTTGAAATCGTCTCACTCACATGTGAAGTTGCATTTTTCGCTACTTGTTTTGTGCTGTTGAAGAAAGATTTTTCTGTGGGAACCGAGACTAAATTTGGGATTTTCATGCTTGTGCTGTTTTTAGTAGGGTATTGCTCACAGATTGCTAATGAATGGTATGCTTTATATGCACAAACAAAGCTTCTAGACCCTGATGAAAAGTCACTGTTGAGAGGTTTGAAAGTTGCTTCAATTGGGTTTGTTTTGTATTTCATCCCTCAAAAATGGATCAAAAACTTGGAGAAGAAGTTACCGCAAAATGGTCATGCGAACAGCGAAACTCGAGACAGTGCTTTGATTGCTGAAAGATGTATGCACTCAGGTAGTAGGAGTTCAGGTACACCTGATATACCATGGTTGAAAAGAGTAAGGGAACTTGCAAAAGGTAGCTTTAGCAAGGACAGAAGTGGAGTTCAAATTACTGATCCTTCTACTAGTAGTACTACTAGATGGAGTGGTTTTTGGGGAAACAAGAGAAGTGGTAGTTCTTCTTCTGATTATAAGTCAAAACCAAAAGCCTTGCAGGAAGATTTGGAAGCCATTTTTGCCTCCAAGTCATAATACAAAAGATATAGTTAGACTTTGTGGATTAGCCATCCATATATACCTTATTGCAACCTTGTTTCTAGTGCTTAGATAATGTACAATTTTTATATAGTTGAACCGGTTGAATGTAATGTTATAAAACTCAGATAATTTATTCACTCTAATAATGTATCGAATTGGGTTATTAATTCAAGGAGAATGTTAATGAGTGTTTTTGGGGCATTAGTTAAAATACTAAGAAAAAAAAGTAAGTTTGCGAGTAGGCTATTCTTTTCCGAAAATTTGGTATCTGGACAATGACTGACTAATTTGGGGATCAATCCCACCGTACATTAGGGAGACGTTGATTCAAAAATTATTTGAATATCCGACCCAATGAGTTTAAGCTTTTGATTCACCTTAGACATCCACATGTCAAGGCATGCAGTCCAGAATTTCATCAATACTTTTTTTTTCAATACAAAATTTAGGTGAACTCAATTCTTAGAGATGAAAGTTGAAATTTTAACATTGTTTACAAATGAAATCCTAATATTTGTGGTGAAAGTTGAACAAAATTTGAATTCACGTTCTTGCGAAATATGAGTTAACTCTTTATCAACTAAAATAATAATAAATCAACATTGACCATATACTTTTTTTTGTTGTTGTTTGATACTATGGATATCATCTCTATTTTGTGTGTGTGAGAGAAAAAAACGTCTTTCAAAATTAAGTTAATCTTCTTTAGTAATTAATTATATAAACCATTATTTACACTTAGAATATAAGACAAGCGGACAATAAACTGCGCCGTTAGGCCTTTTTGGATGACAAAACCAATCCTCGTAAACACAACATTCATGGACCTAGAAGACATACATTGCTATATATGACCTTTTGAACTCCATGTAGAACGTCGTATAAAAAATAAACTGTAGAAAAAGTATTGATTCCGAGAACAACTTTCTCATGCTTTAAAAATGAAGTTTTTTGTAAAAGAATATGATGCCTAGTTTAACAAAAAGTTTAAAATAATTGATGGCGGACATATTAAGCTTCTTTTTATGAAAGTCAACTTCACACACACACACACCTCTTCAATTTTTGTCTTCTCCTCCTTAATTAATTCCTTGATATCAAATTCCATAACATAATGGGTTCTATGCTTGGTTCTCAGAAGACTCAACAGACCAAAGAAGAGATGGAAACTGCGTTGAATAAAACTAAGCAGATCGCTGCCTCTTCCCCCGTCTTTGTCTTCAGGTTATTTTATTTCTTTCTAATCTTAGTAACATGTTTTTGTTTATCAAAATACTAGTTAAGTTAAGGAGACTTCAATGTTTTTTTTAGGTAATAGTGGAATATCGAAATATAGAGACCATATTTATTTCTCTATATAGTGCATGCAAGTTTAGACATATGTCTTTTGATTTATGGTCAATTTTGCAGCGACACAAATTAATTTTGAATGAATTGATTATAGCTAAGAATGAATTCAAGGCTAAAAAAAAATTCTATAAGCCAAAAACTACATATTCTAGCTTCAAGTTAGAGTAATGAGGTCAAATTAGTTCTACAACATGTATTGTATTGAATTGAATTGGTTGTCAAGGTAGTTTGATGTTTTTCACATGTAGCCCTCCTTGTTCATTTTCATAAAGCATCTTTTTTTTTGTTACCCTGACAATCCCATCTGTAATTTATGGTGTGAAAGTAAGACTTATTGTGGTTACTGCAAACGGGTCAAGGATCTACTCAAACAGTTGGGAGCAACCTACAAGGTCCTTGAAATGGATATAGAAAGTGAGTTTGCTTTCAATGTTGTCTCAATGGATTTCATGGTTGCACCATTATGTGCTTTCTACCAAAAGTTGAATGGGTTATCCCTCTTTAGTTAGGTCTTGTTTGTTATTAACACTTTTAATGTCTTCACCTATTTGAAGGTGATGGAGCTGAGATTCAAGCAGCATTAGCTGAGTGGACAGGGCAAAGGACAGTACCTAATGTGTTTATTGGAGGCAAACACATTGGTGGTTGTGACTGTAAGACTACACTTCTTTTACATGTGGCAAAGACAAAACTAGAGTTGTTTTTTTCTTTCTGTTTTCATTATTTGTGTGTGTAATATTCTTATCACATGTTTATTTGTTGCAGCTGTTTTGGAGAAACACCGTGCAGGTCAATTGATTCCTCTTCTCACTGATGCTGGAGCCATCGCCAAGAACTCTGCTCAGCTCTGAATAGTCACAATGTTTCTGGCACTACTAGTATTTGCTAAAGTTTGTGACATTACTTTGTAATGTATTAATAATATAATACACAAAACATGCATGTGTAATAGAGATATAGTTAGTTATAACTATATAATTCTAAAATATGTGAAAGAAGATCATCTTATTGGTTAATCTTTATTTAAAACTCTGGTTATTATTTGCAAAATTACTAATATATTTTTTATAAGTGCCGGCATATCATCAATCTTTTATCCGGGTTTGAACCTAAACTTTCAACCTCCTTAATTCTTTAGAATCTTAAGTTGTAAAATTGTAAAATTATATCTGATTATTTTAGAATTTTAAGTTGTTTGATTGATATTAAAACTTAGTATTTTGGTAGAATCTTTTTCTGTATTGGTTGTTGATCTTGTTATGGGTGATTGTCCAAATTTGCATCTTAGTTTTCGGTTGGTGAAAGAATTTGAAGCTTTTGAACAAATATGGTTTTGTTTGTTGGACTCATGTTCTCTAAGAAGCCAATCAAGTTGTGGATGATTTAGCTAAGTATGACCTTTCTTTAAACTCGCCTAGTAGAGTTTATGATTTTGTGTCTTATTTTTTTAGTGAACATGATTTTTGCCGATACATTCCCGTGTATAGTTTCTTAGTTTTTCTTCCTTGGGATTTTAGCCCATCTTGTTTGCCAAAAAAGAGATGATTGCTATTTAGACATGTACCGAACGACAATTAACTATTGTTCGATACTTGTTCAAAAGAAAAAACTACCGTTTGTTACTTTTTAAATCGCTTCACCCAATTGAAAAAGTGTTTCAAACCACTTTCTTTAATGTCTAAAGAGCAATTTTTAAGATTCACTCTCTTATTGAATAAATAACATGTAAGTCACATTATTTTGAGCATGAATCATACATAAAATGATATGAATCACATCTATTTTAATTTTAGTTTTTGACGCATGAAAGATTAAGTGTTAGAAAAAATGTATTTTTTTTTTAAGAAAAAGTGTATTAAAATTTAAAACGAATGTTGTTAATATAATGTATTTGGGGGTACACGTATAAATGGAGAAATATGAAGTAAAATTACATTTGATAACAAGCTCATAAAAATTCCACAAACCCTAATTGACACCCCTCGAAATCAAATTCAAATATTATAAATTGTAAATTGAGTATATTTGTTGTTGCCACCAAGCAAGATCAAAATTCCAACACCTGTGTTGTGTTCTGTTTTCATCTAACACCTGTTTTCATATAGATGTAGGTATACAAGAAATGGGTTCTATGCAGAGTTCTCAGAAGAGCAAAGAAGAGATGGAAGCTGCCATGAACAAAGCTAAGGAGATCGCTGCTTCATCCCCCGTCTTTGTCTTCAGGTTTCGTACATCAGTTTTTTTTTAATTACTTCGTTTTTCGTTGAATATAACTTTAAAAAAAAGAACTTTTTAGGGTTTAGGGTTTAGGGGAATCTCAAAATAGACAGACTATTTATTTCTCTATGTGATGTGTCTCATGATATTGATTGTTCATGTAAGTTTAGGAATTTGTCTTTTCATTTATGGCTAAGTGTATGTTTGGTTATGTGAATTACTAGATTCTGGAAAATTGATTATGGCTAAGAGTGTGTTGATTGTTGAATGTAAAGTGATTTATGTTTGAATTAGTGCTAGTAATACTCTTGAGTCAAATTTTGTGTCTTGTTGTTAATATTTGGTAGGCTTGTTCAATCAAGGAATTCCACTTCACTCTAGGTGTTAGATGTGGTTCTTATTATTCATAAATCTATTTTTTTGAACACGTGGTTGACCAGAAACTTACACTAAGCTTGTGTCATGTGATGGTCAAATGAAGTGGTGGCCGGACGATTGAGTTGAGGCTGACAGTGTGGGATACTTGGTCGGTGAGAGTGAGGAGGGGTGGCTATAAATGTTTGTGCTTTGTATGTGCGTGAGAGAGAGAGAGAGAGAGAGAGAGAGAGAGAGAGTGAAAGAGATGTAAGAAACATGTGTGTTGACTGTTCAACCGGTTGCTTGTTATGCTC
>Ga0099826_10001887_pt1 | contig 13113 bp, 8 predicted proteins | sample Mtrugardesep15_FD_76830 | JGI IMG/M metagenome (GOLD analysis project Ga0099826, IMG submission 76830) | Root nodule microbial communities of legume samples collected from California, USA - M. trunc garden sep15 | ecosystem: Host-associated > Plants > Roots > Nodule | place: USA: California... | reverse complement strand
ACACACACACACACACACACACACACAAAACTGAATATATATAGGGCTCTCTTTGAACTCTTATATAGTTTGGTTAGATTTGTCTTCATTTATTAGAGAGCCTTTTATGAGGAATCGTATGTGATTGCCTAATTGTGGATTTTGTCTAGTTTGGGGAGGTTTTGGTCTAGTCTCCTCCTTATTTTTTGTTCTCTCTTATCTATGTTACATTTTGTCGGCAAAGTTTTGCCCAGAATCACTGGACAATCAGTTTTGTCCATTACTATTATGTCCGCCAAGAATTTGAAGTCTTCTACACCAACCTGCACATTAAACACCACTCCTTCTGGTTCTTGTTTACTCCTATCAACTACCCTAACTAGCTTTTCAGCTGGTATCATCTCAAGTCCTTTGATTTTTTTGAATGTTGCAAGTTGGTACCCCCAACAACACACCATTAATCGAGATTGGAACATGAAGCTTCCAAGATTATTGATCTTGATGTGAGCATTTGCTTTAGTGTTGGCTTGATAATCTCTGGCTAAGGATAACCATTCTAATTATGTTGGATGTTTCTTAAGTTTCACAAGGTCTTGTAACATTTGCATGCAACAAGGATTTTGTTTCAACATTTCAAGTGTTAGCATTTCCACCTTTAACCTCATAAGTTGTTGCAAGACTTGCTCAAAACTTCCTTATTGACCTTGATCTACTCGTGTTGTGGAATGTACTTTTCTTTAGAGAGCATAATACCCATTTCTTCAAAGGCTTTAGTACACTTGACTTCGAAAGCTTTAGTACCTTCGGTTGTGAAAGCTTCAGTACCTTCGTCTTCACTTGGGTCTTCTTCGACTTCATCCCTGTGCATGGTTAAAGTCTTATATTAAAACCAAAATAGAAAAGTAGATATAACATAAATTATTAATTTTCATTTTTTTTTATATTATATTTTGATTATTCTCTTATATATTCTTCTCTTATATATTCTATAGCATCTATATATTCTATACTATTCTAATTTTCTTTTTTATTTATTTTATTAAGAATAAAATAAATTAGAAAAAATTATCTTAGCCAAAGCGAGTGTTGTTTGATGTGTTAGGTTGATTCACTGTCTGTTCTAATTCTTGCAAGTAGTCTGGTAGTCCATACTCATAGTAGCAATTGATGTAATGGTAACTTGGTTCGCTCTCCAGCTCATGCTCTTCAGGTCCAAGATGATATTCCGGTGTCTACGGACCAGGACTCCAAAGATATTCACCTACTTGAGAAAAATTGTTCTCCATTGACATCTTTGATAACAACTGTTATCCTGATACAATAAAACAACATGCTCATATTCTAGCAAAAGAGTATGATAAGTGTTTTATTAATCCCAAGATTAACTTTCTAAATTCCTATACTCAATTTACTCCTAATATCTAAATGTAATGTAAACTCGAACTAAATTAAGAATTATAATTAACACCTAATAATATTACTAATTAAACCTAAGATTCTATAATTAAATGCTAAATGTTAATCCTAATTCTAAATGCAATATTAAATGGATTGACTCTATAGATAAATTAACCTAATTAAACTAGAATCGATCTAATGTAGATATTATAACAACTTGTTATTTTTGCTATGACTCCCTAATATGCAAATGCGAAATTATAACCTAAACTAAGACTCTAAAAATAAAAAGAAAAAATAAACGAATGTGGTTAGTTCCTAAATGGGAAAAGAAAAAGAAAATAAAAATGATTAGTACTAAATGGAAACAATAAGTAAATGCAAAACAGAAAAATGAACGATGTTAGTAACGACTAAAATAAATAAACTAAATGATAAACTAGACTCTAAAAATAAAAACAAAATGACTAGTCTCCCTCTTCTCCATCACTCAGGCCTACCATCACCTATTGGCCTCACGCCATGACTACTGCAGCCTACCATATAAATCAGCTTCACACTCCCCTTCTTGGATACCAATCATCGTATTTCATGTTTTGGTGGTTACTCAGCTGATCAACATGCATACTTGTTACTCGATCCCACAACGGGCAAGATTTACACCTCTCACCACGTAAAGTTTGTCGAATCGGAATTTTCGCTCAACTCCCTTGCTACTCAAACACATGCACTCCTGCCAGGTTCGACGCTCGCTTCGCCAAACCAAAACACACTCAAATCATTCAAAATCCCGCAACTCCAATCCCAAATGAACTCGCCCAGATCACTCACCCGTCTGCGCCCTCATCACCAATGCCCAATGATCTCGCCCACACCACTCAACAACAGTCGCCCTCCTCGCAAACATCCAGTGAGCTCGACCAACCCACTTAAACATCTTCACCAAACTCCAATGAGGTCGCCAAAAACATTCAAATGTACTCGCCCACATCCCCAACATCCAATGAATTGGCCCACATCACTACATCACCAACGCCTCCACCACCGCCCTCACCCACTTCTCTCCCACACAAAAAAACCAGTCATCCAACGTCGGTGGGATAATCACTCGTTCTCAAAACAACTTTGTTAAACCCATCAAAGCTTAACCTTAATGGTCACCCCTTATGTCCCATCTAACCCAGCAATATCACTCAAGCCCTTCGTGACCTTGATTGGTGCTCGGCTATGCAAGCTGAATTTGATGCCTTACACAACAATAACACCTGGGACCTTGTTAGTTGGGCCTCTGCTCAGAATTTGGTTGGGTATAAATGGATTTTTTTGTATCAAATGAATTCTGGATGGCTCTATTGATCATTAAAAGGCACGACTAGTCGCCAAAGGATTTCATCAACGCCCTGGTTGTGACTACTCGGAAACATTCAGTCCAATTGTTAAACTGGTGACTATTCGAATTGTCCTTACACTTGCAGTTCGTCAAGGATGGTCCCTTCGTCAACTTGATGTCAACAATGCGTTCCTCCAAGGTATACTCAAGTAGGAAGTATTCATATTGAAACCACCTGGATTTGTCGGTAAAAACTTCCCTGATCATATTTGTCGCCTAAAAAAGGCACTTTACGGGTTAAAGCAGGTACCTCATGCCTGGTATACAGAACTTTGGGTACTCCTATTATCCCTTGGCTTCGTCAATTCCACTGTTGATGCCTCTTTATGCATCCACCACAATCCAGGTGTTAAACTATGCTTATTAGTATATTTTGATGATATCATTGTCACCGGGAGTTCTCCTGTAGAGGTCTCCACACTCGCCACTCGCTTTTCTTTGAAAGACCTTGGATGTCTTAATTATTCCTTGGGGGTCAAAGTGACTCCCTCTACTGTGGGTATATTCCTTTCCCAAAGGAAATATATCACTGATCTATTACATAAATCAGGCATGGCAGATACAAAACCAACATCCACTCCATTTTCTGCCACATATAAGTTACTCAAGGATTACGGTGATCTCTTACCGTCCCCAACCAAGTATCGAGCGCTTGTTGGAAGCCTCCAATACTTGAGCCTTAATCGCCCATACATGTCCTTAAGCACAAACAAACTTGCCCAATTCATGCAGAACCCCATAATGGCACATTGGACTGCACTCAAAAAAGTGCTCAGATACTTGGCGGGTTCCTGTGACAAAGGCGTCTTCATCTCGACGACCGCCCCACTATATCTCCACCATGGTTATCTGTTCTATCTTAGCAGCACGCCTATCTCTTGGAGCTCTCGAAAACAACGTTTTGTTACTCGATATTCCACAGAAGCATAATATAAATCCTTGGCTGACACAGCGAGTGAGCTGCTATGGGTCATATCCCTATTCACTGAACTTGGCCACACTCCAACAGCCAATCTAGTCATCTATTGTGACAACCTCGGTGCTACCCACCTTAGTGCTAATCCTGTATTTCACTCTTGGATGACACATCTAGCATTAGCCTATCATTTTGTCCGAGAAAATGTTCAACATGGCAAGTTTTGAGTATACTTTGTTTCTATCGATGATCAACTTCTTGATATTCTAACCAAACCCTTGCTTCGTCCTAGGTTCGATTACTTACTGCCCAAGTTGCATCTCTCTTTCAAACCATACAACTTGCCGGAGGATATCAATAATAATAATTAGAATTTAATTCCCTTTAATTATTATGAGAAAATGTCCCACATCATATAATATGAAGAAATATGCAAAGGCTTAGTCATATAAATAAAAGCCTTGTATGTTAGTATTTTTCGCACCAATAGTTAGTGGGTTTTGCTATAGCTAGCATTACCTCTACTATTCAGTATCTATAATTATCAATTACATTATACAATTCATTTCTTTCTATTTCTTATAGATACAAGATATATCAAACCAATATGACTGAAACTAAATTATGTATTTGGAAGGTTATTGAAATGAAATTGGATAAAATTAGACGGTGTGTTTGTATTAAGTAAATCTCAAGGAAGGTCAATGTAATTTGCACTTTTATCATTAACGTCAACTTCACCGTTAATCTTTTTTCTATATTCTCAATACAAATAACATTACCATTCGCTTTGACATATGACCTCTGCTTTGACATCCAACCTGTGCGGAGCAAGGGTCTGTGCTTAGCACGGGTTTGTTGCTAGTAATAAACAATAAAAAATTAAATTCAATATAAAAAAAATAAAAGAATTACATTATGATTAAGCAAAAATTGAGACTACAAAATTATAGTATGCCTTAAGAATTTAAAGAGTTGCGTAAAAAAAAATCTACTAACAACATATAAATATTATACTCCAGCAAATTTCCATAATTATGTTTATTTTAAACTCTTCTTAATATTATGTACTTAATAGTTATTTTGCAAAATATAAAACCAATTTTTTTCCTCTTTCTTCTCATTCTTATCTAATTCTTTCAATATAGGAAAAACAAACAAAGTTCCTTCATTTTTTATCTTTTTATATCTTAGCTTTTGGCACAAGTCTTACGGAGTAATTAAAGCATAGAAATATTTGTATTTTTTAGACTAAGATGTCCTTATTTATAATTAAATTCACATGTAATAAATCAAAGGTCAGAACTCCTTTAATAGTTTGATGGTTTGTTTTCAATCAAGCGTAAACCTGCAGAAGAAAAAAAAATATTATTATCTTTTTGTGAATACTGGAGTTTGAAAAATATGATTTCTGATTAGGATTTAAACACTGATGGTGCTTTATTTGGTGGTCACATAGAGAGAAAAAATATTGAGAATCTTAAAATTGTCAATTTAGTACTAATTATATATCTAGTTTTGGTGTATATATCAGTATCGTTTTCTGTATTCAACTGTGATGTTAGTACTACTTATATATCTAGTTTTGGTGTATCAGTATCGTTTTCGGTATTCATCTGTGATGTTGTCGATTGATTCATAATCATAAGTAATCTATAATAGACAGAGTCGGGTTCAATATCTTAATCCACACCGACGTAGAACTAGTTTCATATTGTAATGGTTGATGGAGAATTCTTGTGAAGGTAGAAGAGACGTGATGTATTTTATCATTAGTACGTACGTGGGTCCTAAGCTGGAAGCACATTAGGGGAGGATTTGTTTTCTTCATGCAATAAAGGCTATAAAATCCTCTACCATTTGCACATACTTTAGTAAATCTACAATGTCCATAATTCAGTTTATTGGAGGATTTGTTGCCATCCTATTTCTCCTATACATCAATTATTGGAGACGTAAAATACCAAACTGGCCAATAATTGGTATGCTGCCTGCATTGCGTCACCTGTCCAATTTCCATGACAATACAACCAAAGCTTTGAAACGTCATGGAGGAACGTTTCGATTTGAAGGACCCTGGTTTACAAACATAAGCTTCATAGTTACCACTGATCCAATGAACGTTCACCACATCACAAGTAAGAATTTTAGCAACTACGGGAAAGGGTCCAACTTCCAAGAAAATTTTGAAGCTCTTGGAAATAGTATTTTTAATTCTGATTCTCATGAATGGAAACAGGAGAGGATAATGTTTCATTTAATTCTCAAAAATAAAAGCTTCAAGAACTTCTCCCAACAAACCATTCAGAAGAAATTGGAGAATTGGTTACTGCCATTTCTTAATGATGTATCAGAAGCAGGTGCTGAGGTGGATTTGCAAGATGTCTTGAATAGGTTCACTTTTGACACCATCTGCACTATTGGATTTGGAATTGATCCAAATTGTCTTCCAGACAAGTTTAACGAGCTTAGAGAAATTGCTTATTTAAAATCTCCTCCTGTGATGGAGGAAGTGGTATTGTACAGACACTTCATTCCATCTTGTCTATGGAAGTTGCAAAAATGGCTCAATGTTGGTCAAGAGAAGAAGTTTAAAATTGCCCATGAAAATCTCAACCGATTCTTGTACAACCTTATGAGCTCAAATTCCAAACGTGAAGAGCGACACAAGTGCAGCAACGGTGAAGTAATTGACCAATGTTTTTTTGACATGGTAAAATCATTGGCGAAAGAAGGACATGGAAATGGGGAAATCAGTGAGAAGTATTTTAAAGACACTGCACTCACTCTCTTGTTTGCAGGAAATGGCACAATTAGTTCAAGTCTCAGTTGGTTTTTCTGGCTTGTTTCAACTCATCCGGTTGTAGAAGCGAACATTATTCAAGAGATCAAAGATAATTTGCTGACACAACAAGAGAATCAGATTTTTTTTAGGGAAGACGATTTTGATAAGCTAGTATACCTCCATGGAGCTATATGTGAAGCTCTAAGGCTCTACCCTCCTGTACCTTTTGAGCACATTTGTGCAATCAATTCCGATATACTACCTAGTGGAGACCATGTTCGTCCAAAAACAAAGTTAATATACTCTTTGTATGCTATGGGAAGGATGAAACAAATATGGGGAGATGATTACATGGCATTTAAGCCTGAGAGATGGGTATCAGAGAGAGGAGACATTATACATGTACCATCTTACAAGTTCATAGCCTTCAATACAGGTCCAAGAAGCTGTTTGGGGAAAGATATTAGCTTCATTCAAATAAAGATGGTTGCAGCTTTTGTTTTATGGAAGTTTAATATACAAGTGGTGGAAGGTCATCCTGTCACCCCAAGGCTTTCTGTTGTTCTTCGCATGAAACATGGCTTAAAGGTTAAAGTCACTAAAGGAATCTTTTAACTGAAGTCACTTTGAAGGATCGTGGATATATGTTGGTATGTGTCTATGTTTCTCTGTTTGTCTTCAACAAATATTGTTATGGTATTTTGGTGATTTAGATTTTAACGATATTGATGATGTTATTGTATTTGATGTATTCTATCATTTTGAATAAATTAATATCGTTTTTCTTTTTGTCAACGAAACTAGGTATTTAACCCGTGCCTTATATTTAAGAAAATAAAAACTGGAATAAATATAATCATATATATTTTATTGATTTATAATATTTTTAAATATGATATGATTATTTTAATATTAATTTATACTTAAATATGAGTATTCCTTAAAACATATGAGAATTTGTACTAATATATATTGCATATTTGTGTAAATGCTGTAAACACAATTTGTATTGATTTATATTGTAAATTTGTGTAAATATTTTAAGAACAATTAGTATAGTTGTTGGTGAATCTTATAATACTTAATAAGTTGAAAGAAATATATCATAGTTTATCTTAATAATGCATTTATATAAGAAAATTCTTTTATAGTATTGTAGTAGTTTCATAATACGTTACTTGTTTTTTTTTTATCTTGGAATCTCATATTCTTTTCTATTAAAGTTAGAGTCATTTATCCTTTATGTCAACATTACTCATAAGAAAGGTTGCAGTAAGTTCAAAACTCAAAAGAAAGGTTGCACTAAGGTCAAGTTAGGATATGATTAATCTTTGGTGGTTTTGTCCTTTTCATCTTTTGACCATGTTCTTTGAAATTATGCAACTTGATCTAACTTCTTACTTTTATGTTCCTATTTCTTATTTAAGGTCTCCTATATATATATTTATTAAAAAGATAATTCTTATGGTGATAAATTAGCTTATTTTGAACTTTCCTATTAAACTTTCATTTTTGAAATTTTTTTCTGACATTTACTGGTCCACATTATTTTAGCCAACACTTTGGTTTACCTTCTTGTCACTTTGCTTAATTGATATTTTTATTTGTCTTTTTTTTTCCAATTGAAGTTTATGTTTATTTAATCATATATAGACATTATGGAATAATAAAGGGTGATATTTTTTTTTGTAATTACATTAATATTTGTGATTTTTAGATGGAATAAAAGTGGATTTTTTTTATAGAGTTGCACATCATCACGGTTCTAGCTTAAAAAAACATCCAAGCTTTCAAAATTTCAAAGACACATTCAAATCTTAATATGCTTTAAAGATCATAGTTACATATTCAACCTAAGACACTAACTTAAATGAATGCTTGTTAGTAACATTTCAATAAAAAATAATAGCAGAGAATCAAATTAACATACTGTTTCATTTTATTTTTTCTTTTACATCTATAAAAGCTCAAGTCTATTATACTTGGTTAGGAAAAATATAATATTGCTGCATAATACTAATGCTATAATAACTCAAGTCTATTATATTAAGGTGGAACCAATATTTGTTGAATTTTAATATAGTGGACAAACTATATGAGTGAAAATAAAGAAATCAAAACTATAATCAAACCTTTATTTTATAATATTTACTCCAAAAATTTTTTAAAAAAATATTTATCTATCATATCATAAATTTGGCTTTATTCCCAACTATTTATTGAAATATGCACATTTTTATCCTGTCAGAACAAATATTGAATCATTAACATTATGGTGAAAAATTACGGAAAAATTGACCAATTAATTATAAATTGAATTGATTGAATATTGTAATTTCAAAGACCAAATTGATAATTTATTTCTAATAAACAATTGCTCAAATTCCATAACCCTCCTAGTATATAGTATAACCACATGTCTATGTTTCCAAGTTGGCTCAATATTCCACATAATCCCTCCAAGAGAGCCAACAATCGGTTCCTGTAAACTGCTAGGCAAATAATCATCTATGACAAAGGATTGAAGATTTGGTAGATTATCAATTTCCATTTCTTAAAGGCCAGTTAGACTGTTCATTGCTTCTGGCTTGAACATGAATATGATTACGAGAGAAAGAATATAAATAAGAAATTTAAAAGGTAATAAAAAATGATATTATAGAACAAAATAAATAAAAGTGGGCTAAATTACCTAGTGATTGTCCTGAATATTAAGTTGTCTTTGTCGTATCCTATTTTTTTGACCATTTTTAAATAAATTTTTTTTTTCCACAAATGCATTCCCATTAATGTTTTTCTCCTTAGTTACTTGTTCCACAATTTAACTTCAAATTTTCCTTTTTTATGCATTTTTTATTTATTTTTCTCACATTTTTATTTTGTTACTTCGTTCTCGAGAAAACTCAATTTTCACAACAAATGCATTTCCATTAGTGCTTTTTCCTTAGTTACTTGTCTTACAAGTTAACTTCATTTTTTTTCTTTTTCTTTTTTATGCATCCTTTTATTAATTTATATTTTACATTTTTATTTTGTTACTTCTTTCTCAAGAAAACTTAATTTCATTACACTAAACTTTTCAATTTCAATTCCTTTCATTTCCATTATATTTATAACCACAAAAATCACAACTTTACACTTTTGTTTTATTATTATTTTCAAAAAAATCACAAAATTCAAATCAAAATAAAAATTAAAAAAAAAACACTAACTTTCACAAATTCACACAAAATACACATTTCACTCCACTTCATTTCTTTCTCCATAATTTGTGCATCTAGAATCATCTTCACATATAACACCTCATCACTCACCACAAAAAATCCTCCAAAAAAATTCACAAAAAACTTATTTTTCACAAAAATTCCAAACTACCCTTTCTTACTGCCCACTTAACCTAATTCTTCACACTTGGTGACCAAGTTACTCCCACTATAAGTACCCAACAACAACTCATGAGGGGGACCGAAATTTTGAGAGAACAAAATCACCATTTTCATGAAAAATTCCAAAATCTTCATTTCTTCATGAAACTTCACCAATCTTCAACCAAAAGTTCATAATCACTTCCAACAAACCAAAAACACACAAAAACTCAAGAAAAACCACCCAAAACCGTGAATTCAAAACCACAATTTTTCAAGAAAAAGTGATAGTGAGTTAGACCATTTCAAGACTTAATTAAGGTGGATTTTGATGATTTGATACCCCTGGAGTTGTTGTGATACCTTCCTTTTAATTATGTTTTCTTAATTCACAATTTCTTTTTTTAGTTTTATTTTTTGGGTCGAAACTTTTTCTTCACTTTTATCTCTATAAAAACATTCACTGTGAAATCTAAGCTTAGATTCATGATCAGTGTGAAAATCCAAGCAAAATGATATTTTAGTTTGTGAGATTTGATGACTATTTGAGTTTTCAAATTTTTTGAATAATGATGTTCTTGTTGTTGTGTTTCACATGAAAGAGTGTTGTTGTGGGGAAGAAGAAATTGACTTTTTCCCCCCTTGATCAGTGGAACCCACTTTTTGTCCTATATCCTGAATGCTATTACACCCCCTGTTTTACTTATGTACCTCCCTTTTTTCTTTAAAAATTCTTTTTTTTTTCTTAAACTTTTTAATTAATTCTAGTGATTTTATTTATTTGTTTTACTGTTTTTTTTATATTTTAAGCACACATATTTGTGTGCAACATTTTAAGACTTTTAGTTTATTTATTGCTTTACTTTATAGTTTATTTTTATTGCTTTTTATTTATTTATTTTAGCTAGTTTAATGCTTATTTTATTTCCATGTCTCTTATTTTTTTTTAGGATTTTTTTAAGTTTATGTATTTATTTAGTGTAGTAATCATCTCATGCATTTCATTTCTTATCATTTTACTTTATTAATTTTTTAGTATGTATTTAGGAATTGACGTAATTTAATTTATGCACTTTATTTTTCTTGTGATTTATATTTTGTTGAAGACTTTAGCATGTATTTAGGTCCTTTGTAAATATCCATAAATGAGAAGAAGCACTAACACCACACATATATTTTTTTTACCGCTTTATGTGATAACCGCGATCGAGGACCAAAATGAATTAGTGACAAACTAAGATTAAATATTGGACTAATTTCTTTCTTAAAATCGAACCACTAGTAATTTTAGGTTCACTTCAAGAACTTGAGAATTTGCTTGGGATTCAATGTCCTTTGTAAATTTCTCGGTTTTTTTTTATCATTACGTTACGTTGCGTTTAGTTTTTTAGCTTACCGTTAACTTAGAAAAAAAAAATCATTTTCCAAAAACATTCAAATATGCAAAATCACAAAAACATTTTCTTAACAAACCTTCGAAACAAACCAAGTGAACATTCCTTCTTTATCTTTTCCTAATCAAATTTCAATCAACTTTAAATCATTTAGACTTCCTTTTCTTTAATTAAAATCAACCTCACAATTTTATTCTTCTATGCCTTTCGGCCTCTTGTCCTCTAATTTTTTTTTCCAACTTTTAAAATCAATCCAACTCACTAAACCGAAATTTTTGAGGTGAACTACATTGGTTTTGATCCCATTCTTTGGGTATGTAGGCAAAGGACCACATCCTTCCAAATCAATAAAAACAACAAAAAAAACATATTTCTTCTCCCTCCATTCTTTCACTTAGACCTTAGGCATTTATTTTCAAAATAAGCAAACAATTTAGCACAAGATAAATTAGGTAAGAGGTTCCTTTGGAATACCAAAGTCGTTCAGGGTGTGTAAAACCTTCCCTTTGCGAAACCAACCCCCGGACCTTTAATCTCATAAGACTTTTTCTGTTATTTTCCCTTCCCAAGAATAAAAGTAGAAAGTTCAAAGATTAACGATTCAAAACCAATCAATGGTTTGACATCCAAAAATCATGAGCACAATCTTAAATTCAACCGTAGAATTTTTTTTTGACAAAGAATACGTAGAGACTTGTCTCTTTGCTTGTTTTCACGTTGATGGTAATCATGTGTAAACTGTTGTTAGAAATAGTTTGCATGTTTGTAAGAGAGAGATATATCCTTCTCCAATGAAAGATAGTTCTTTCATGAGATAAACAAATCCACCTCCTTAGTTCTCCACCAAATCTTCTTCATCTTCTAAAGATGATCACTCATGTAGTTACATGTGTTTGCAATGGTTTTTATAGTATGAATGAATTTACATTTGGTTAATTAAATAAGGTGAATGAAAGAGTGAAAATAATTAATTAAGGAATTTTAATAGGGTAATAAAAAATGAAAACTGATCAATTGAAGAGATTGTAATAGATATATGTTAAGAATATTAAATAAAGTTAAGTAGATAACTTGGTCTAAAATAAAACTTATCCATCTAGATCACAAAGATTGGCAACGGGTATTTAAAAAAATATGAGCGCATTATTTATTCAAGGCACATACATATATATAAGCTTAAGTGCTATTTTCTTGTATGGAGGAAGCCAAATGATTTATTCAATTTGTTCTCAAGACACGTATAATAATGACGAGATAGTATTCACTACAAGAAAATATGGATTTTACTACCATTATCTTACTACGGATGGTACATGTAGCAAATCTCAATTGAAAATACTACTAAAATACACCGGATAGAAAGAAAAAAAAATTATTACATTTTATTATTATTTTTAGTTTTTGAGCTTATTTACCTTTTGATAAAAAAAAAAAAAGATTATCACTACAATAAAAAAAAACGATTATTCCCAAACATAACTTCACGATTCTCTTTTGAAAAAAACTTTGCATTAGATTCACCATCTCTGATTCATCACCAAATCCAATTCACCATCTCTGATTCATCAATCTCCATCTCCGATTCGTTACCATCGTCGATTCATCCACAAGTTCTTCATCACCGAATCTTGGATTCATCATCGTAACATCGACGATTCATTCCCGATTCACGGAATCCTTGATTCAGCGCCAAATCTCAGGTTCTCGATCTCACATTCAAAGCTTTCCCCGTTTTCGCAACCGACACCGCATTTTCTCTGATTTATTATCGATCTAAGGTATCTAAAACTATGCTTAACTTTATTTTATGATTAATCAACTCAATTTGTTGTTCTGGATATTGCAATTACATGTGATTGATTATGACTAAGGATTTAGGCTGTGTT
>Ga0099826_10001886_pt1 | contig 13114 bp, 13 predicted proteins | sample Mtrugardesep15_FD_76830 | JGI IMG/M metagenome (GOLD analysis project Ga0099826, IMG submission 76830) | Root nodule microbial communities of legume samples collected from California, USA - M. trunc garden sep15 | ecosystem: Host-associated > Plants > Roots > Nodule | place: USA: California... | reverse complement strand
TAATTCAACATGTAATTGTTCGGTTTTCATATTGGTGCATTAAATACTCCTACAAATTTTAACAAATAACACTTTGATGGTTACGTGAAACAAAACATTATAAACAAAAGGTTGCCGCATCTACTATCAAAATAATTGAATATAGCAAAGCAAATCGCAAACACCAATCACCGAACAAACCTACTGAACCCTAATTTCCCAGTTCTTTTTCCAACAATGAATTTCTTCGATCACATACCAGACAAAATCCTCGTCAGTGCACGGGAGCTCGCGTTGAGTTTGGGCCATGACAAGATAACACATTTACACCTTACATCAGCTCTAGTTTCTGATGAGAAAGGTATTCTCCACCAAGCAATTTCGAATGTTTCTGGTGACAGTTCTCCTAGTGCTGTTGAACGTGTTTTGAAAAGAGAATTAATGATGATTCCACCGAAAGATAATCCTTCAGACGAGGTATTTTTTAGTCATTTGATAATCCCAGTCATTGATAGTGCTCTACAGAAATCACAATCACAGGGGGGCACATATACTCATCTAGCTGTTGATAGGTTGATCTTGGGGATTATTGGTGATTCTCAGATTGTTTCTGTATTGGAACAAGCCGGTGTACCTGTTTCTAGGGTTACAAATGAGTTGTTAATATTGAGTGGAAGAGAAGTTAAGAGTGTGAAGGGTGATTCCGGTAATAGGAATTTCAAAGCTCTGACATCTTACGGTATGGATATGCTTGAAGAAGCCGCAACATTTGCTCCTGTCATAGGGCGTGATGATGAGATAAGTGCAGTTTTGCTTCATTTATCAAAACAACCAAAGGGGAACGTGATTCTTGTTGGTGAGCCAGGTGTTGGGAAAACCTGTATAGCCGAAGGTATAGCACAGCGGATGGTTAAAGGTGATGTTCCCGAGCTCTTTGCCAATGCTAGGCTTTTTTCATTGGATGTTGGAGCCTTGCTTGGCCATACTAAATACAGAGGTCAGTTTGAGTTGAGGGTTAACAATATTTTGAAAGAAGCTGAACAGGGTAATGTCATTCTGTTCATAGATGATATTCACCTTCTCGTGGGTGCTGGTAAAATTGAAGATTCCACAGTGGATGCCGCCAATCTATTCAAACCCGTGCTCGCTCGTGGAAACCTTAAGTGCATTGGTGCAACCACACACGAGGAATACAGAAAATACATAGAAAAAGATGCTGCCTTTGAAACAAGGTTTCACAAGATTTATATTGCCGAACCCACCGTCTCAGATACTGCTGATATTCTTCGTGGATTAAGAGAAAAATTCGAGGGTGAATATCGTGTTCGAATTCTAGATCGTACTTTGGTTGATGCAGCTACCTTATCTAATCGCTATATAACTGGTAGGTCGTTATATTATTGATTATATCGATTAATGTGTTATTTATTATGCTAACATGTATTTTGCTTTTGTTTAGGGCGTCGTTTACCGGATAAAGCCGTTGATTTAATTGTAGAGGCTTGTGCAAATGTGAGAATTCAGCATCACAGTCAACCTGTAGAAATTGACAAGCTGCAAAGGAAGATAAGGCAGCTGGATTCTCAACTTTACGGTCTTGAGAAATTGAATGACGAAGACAGCAAAGCCCGCATTGTAGTTGTAAGTATGAATGTTTTGAGTTTTTCTTGCACAAAAAATGTTAACCAGTTTCTGTTCAAAAATATATGTATCTGTGATATGAATAAATGGATTAAGATTAGTTACTATAATGATCAAACTGTTTTATATTGACACTGATGCCTATAAATGGATTAAGATTTGTGATATGAAAATTGCTTATTGGCTAATTTGTTGGTTGCATAGAAATTTGAATGTACAATATGCTACCTTTTTAATTCTGGATCAGTTTTCCTTTAAAAGTTATTGATTTTGAAAATTCTAGTCTTGATAGTTGTTGTATCTTGATTAATAATGGAATATCGGGTTCTCTAATTGTAAGACATGTTCCATCCTTCTCTTCCATCTTTCTCTTTGTTTGCTTTACATTTTGGTTTTAGCTACATTCTATCTTTACAATTCCTCACCATTTACTCTTTATGCCATATAACTTATTCCATGTTTCTTTTCTGTATACCTTTAACATGCCCAAATTTGTTAACGCTATTTTATTGTAGTGAAAACTTATATTTTATATGCCTGTTACAGTTGCTATAAGCTGTAGTGAAAACCAAACTGTAAAGGTTGCTAAAATGAAGCTTTAGATGTAGTGAAAACTTATATTTTATATGCCCACCCCTAGTTCTAATAGTTGATTTTATTTCCAGGTGCAGAAAGAAATTGACGACTTGAGTCAGAAGCTTCAACCCCTTAAGAAAAAGCATATTAAAGATAAAGAGACGGTTGATGAGATTCGAAGGTTGCAGCAGAAACGTGAAGAACTCATCTTTGATCTACATGAGGCAGAGAGGCAGTGTGATGTAACCAAAGTTGCTGACCTGCAACCTAGAATTGAAAACATGGAAACGGCAATTAAAAATGTTGAAGGTAGCATTGAAGGCCACGTCTACGAGATTTTGACAGCAACAGTTGGACCAGACCAAATAGCCAAGGTTGTTAGCCAATGGACCGGAATTCCGGTGACTAAGCTCGGCCAAAATGAGAAAAGAAGTTTGGTTGGCCTTCGAGACAGACTGCACAAAAGAGTTGTTGGCCAAGACAAAGCTGTAGCTGCTGTTGCTAAAGCTATTTTGAGATTAAGAGGTCGTCTTGGAGCAACTGAACGACCAATTGGTTCCTTCTTGTTCCTTGGTCCAACTGGTGTTGGTAAAACCGAGCTTGCTAAGGCACTTGCAGAGCAGCTATTTGGCGATGAAAAACACCTCATCAGATTTGACATGTAAGACTACCTAGAACAAAATTCTGTCTCAAGATTGATTGGTGTACCAGGGTCGGTTATTGGATTAGTAACTGATTTTTAGACCAAGTAGTAACTAGAATTGTACATGCATCTCATTTTAAATTAAATTTTCAGGTCCGTTGAAGCTGGTCAATTAACAGAAGCAGTAAAGAGAAAACCATATAGTGTCGTTCTTTTTGACGAAGTTGATAAAGCAAATAAATTAATATTGAACACACTTCTTCAAGTCTTAGATGGCGGGCGCCTGACTGATGTCCAAGGCTTAACCGTAGATTTTAGGCACACCATTATCATTATGACCTCAAACCTTGGTGCGGATGATCTGTCAACTGGATTTTCAGGAGATTGTACAATGAATGTTGAAATTGAGCAAGTAATGCAAAAAGTAAAAGAGCATTTCAGTCCTGAACTTCTGAACCGAGTTGACGAGAAGGTCGTTTTCAGTCATCTTTCTTGCGAGATGGAATTTGTCAAGTTGAAAATGAAGGATGTGGTTAGTCGTTGTGCTGACCAAGGAATTACATTGACAGTGACAACTGCAGCTCTAGTTTATATTCTTGCTGAGAGCTATGACCCAGTAAGTTCAGTGTTATTTGACTTCTGCCAATAATGGTAGTGGCTAAATACTAACTGGTTTTTATTATTGTTGTTACTTGTGTAGGCTAATGGAGCGAGGTCAATTAAAAGGTGGCTAGAGATGGAGCTGGTGTCATGGCTCTCTATGATGATAGTAGACGATGTGATTGCTGAAAATACAGCGGTTCACATAGATGCCGGTCCAACGGGTAGTGGTTTGGTATACCGTTTGGAGAAACACGGGATTGTTGATGTTGAGGCTAGCGTGATAAAATTTGATTGAATTTCTGTGATGAATTAGGTATTTGTTCAGAGCTAGTGGCTAATAATACTTACGTTTAAGTTTGTACTCTTCTTGAACTATGTTTAAGTTCACAGCTTTGTTCAGATAAAAACTTATTTTGCAGCTTTGTTAGGTTTGACTTATTTGAGCTTATCCAATGGCATATATGTTTTGCGAAACTGTTTGGGAGAGCTTATGAAAACAGATTATGACATTTTTCATAAGCTTTTTCCAGCTTATTTTCACAAGATAGCTTATGAAAACAACTTATAGGATATTCAAAAATAATTTAAATTTATTTCATATTTTGCTATAGTATTCAACAATAATTTAAATTCATTTTATCTTTTGCTATAGAACTAGCTTACGTAAGCTTATACATAATCCCTTATCATGATAAGTGTTAAGCTACAAATAAGTTGTTTATCCAAACAGTCATATGTCATACGCTGTTTTCACAAGTTGGCCACTACATAAGCTCAAATAAGTTAATCTAAATCAACCCCTAGACACGACACAATTTTATTGATTTAGTTATTGATTCATAAGCTTCTGTTTAATTATTTAATAAGCACTAGGCACTTCTGACAACGATATGTAGGGTTACGATTATTTTCTACTTTATTAGGCAAGCCAGGATCTGGACCTAGTTCTATCCTTGACCCTGAGAAATGATTCTCGCCTGAAAAAAATTAGACATTTCTTTCCTAAGATGACATAAATTATTAACTGACGTCATTTTGAATGCCCATAGTAGACAAAATGATCACGTTGGTACAAACTATGGATAAAATTAAAAAAATTAGAAAAATATAAATTAACAAATGGTAAGCAACATAATAGAAAAATAAACATTAATTATTTCTTGATATCGTAAAGTGGCGTATAATTTGTAACAAACAAATTTGACAATAATTTAGCTTATATACGGTAAACGGCCTAGCTAGAAGCAATAATTTGACAAGTATAGTAACAAAAAGGGCACAGCTTTTGATATTGAAGACCCAAAGAAAAAAATGGTGCCGTTTACGGTGGGTGGCTACTTTAGGTCTCCGACCGTATGAGACTTGAATTATTTTTTTTGCTTGTAAAATAGATGTGAACCATCAGATTCAGATGTATTTCAAAGTATTTTAATGGTTGAGATTTGATTCTATTGTCACTTCTTAGGATTCTAATCTTTTAACATATACATTGATTTAAAAAATACAATTGATTTTTAAATCACAATTAATAAAGGGCATTTTTGGCATTGTTGAGAAAATAATTTGTAAATTCAGAACCAAGCATACGTTGGAAGAATGGAATATAATACGTTGGAAGAAAAAAAACTTGGAGTTTTCTCCTTGTTTTTTTTCATATGTTAAAAGTGATGGATGAAGCAAGCATACAAACGTGCAATCAGCATTCATACGGTCGCCACTAAAATGCAGAATAGGTTGGCATTGGCGGGTATGGCGGCTCCGGCGAGTATCTTAAAAAAAATAACTGCGATTGACTTGTGGATTAGCAAAATAAGTATGTGTTTTTCTCCTTGCCTTTCAAATCCGATCAAAACTAAGAAAAAATCGTTGAATTTCATTGTGTATCGTGAGAGATCCGATCGAATTACGAGTAAAAAAACCCGTTTTGAAGGCAATGGGCGAAGAAGACGACTTAAAAAGAAAACAGGTGAAAGAAAACAGATTTTGGGGAACCAAGGTTCAAACAAACCGGAGACCTATAGCACAACATGCAACACACATAACCAACTCCACCTTGCATACACATTTGATTTTTCAGGATTTTGATTGTATTTAATTGTTGTTACCAGTTTTAAATGGTGATCAAATAATCAATAATTTAATTCATTTTATTATGGGTTTTTATATATAGCAAATCTTACATACACACATGCCTAAATAAAATTTATATTGACACACATACATGAAAGATAAAATTTTAAAGAGAAACGATGTTAAGTAATATAAAAACCCATAATAAAATGAAATAAATTATTGATTATTTGATCACCATTTAAGACTTGGTAACAACAATTAAATACAATCAAAATCCTTAAAAATCAAATGTTTATTTGTGGTGCGGTTAGCTATGTGTGTTGCCTTTTGTGTTATTGGTCTTCAGTTTGAACCTTGGATACCCAAATTTATTTATTTTGTTCGAACCTTGGATACCCAAATTTATTTATTTTTCGTCAGGTTTTTTTTTTTAAAGTCTTCTTGTGGGCCCGTTGCCTTCAAAATGAGTTTTTCCGACCAATAATCCGATCGGATCGCTCACGATACAAAATGAAATTCAACGTTTTTTTCGTAGTTTTGATCGGATTTGAAAGGCAAGGAGAAAAACACATACTTATTTTGCAAATCCACAAGTCAATCACAATTATTTTTTTAAAGATACTCGCCGAAGCCGCCATACCCGCTGATGCCAACCTATTCTGCATTTTACCGGTGATCGTATGAATGTTGATTGCACGTTTGTATGCTTGCTTCATCCATCACCCTTAACATGAAAAAAAACAAGGACAAAACTTATTATTTCCAAGTTTTTCCGGACGTATTATTTCCATTCTTCCAATGTATGCTTGGTTCTGAATTTACAAATTATTTTCTCAACAATGCCAAAAATGCATTGTGATTTAAAAATCAATTGTATTTTTTAAATATATATATATATGTGTGTGTTTTTTTTCAAAAAATTAGAATCCTAAGAAGTAACAATAGAATCAAATCTCAACCTTTAAAATACTTCGAAATATATCTGATGGTTCACATCCATTTTACAAACAAACAAAAAATAAATATTCAAGTCTCCTATGGTAAGAGACCTTAAGTAGCCTCCCACCGTAAACGGCACCATTTTTTGTGGGTCTTCAATATCAAAAGTTGCGCCCTTTTTGTTACTATACTTTTCAAATTATTGCAAACAAAAAATATTTAAGTTAGCAATTATTTGGAGTGTTTGTCTCATCTTTTTAATTGTGGATGTTTCTTTGTTGACTCTTTAACATGCGACAAAATTTGAAATAAAAAAATATCTATTTAACATGAGATAAAATTTGAAGTGTTTTATTTTTAAATAAAAACAAATCTTCTTAGATTTGAATAAAGTATTTTTGAAAAATTTTGCTCTAAAGGAGAAATGAGCAAATTATGGAAAATAGCTGCATCTTTCTAAGAGATTGTTGCCCTTTAAAGGAATGAAAAAATACGATAAACTGTCAAATTCATAGGTTTATAAATTTAAAATGAGAGAATAAATAGATTTTAGTATAGAGAAACAAAAGCATACTTCATACTTGAGTAAATTTGCTTTTGCCGTCAAATCGCCGATTATACCCTTACATATATACATGGTTACATCTTTGTGTATAAACAAAACCGACCTTGACCAAGTTTCTAAATTTAGTGATTGGCCTAACTTGAGACAAATTGGAGAAATCGTCATACAAAGTATGATGAGAAGAGGTCGAACCCTGACTCAAGTTCTGACTGAAGGTGTGACTATGGGCTTGAAAACTGCCAAGGTCCCGACAACTATTAAAGAAATGCGATAAACAAATCAACGGCGTCAACAACAATGAAATCATATTTGGCTATAATGATCAACCAAAAGAAGGAAGCATATTAATAAAATGGACAGAAGCTATAACATATGCGGTCTCCAAACGTAGTTTTAAGTTTCAAGTTTTGCTCATAACTTTAAAAAGTGTCACTCTATCCTTTTAAGTTAACATTTTTAGCTCATATACTGTTAAACTAATTTATCATAACTACATATGCGGCTCTAACATTTTTTGTTCTCATCTGTCAAAACACTGCTCAATCTACAACTTTCAAAGATACACTGCGCATCAACAAAAGAGAATGAAAAACATATAAAGTTTTGTATTAAGCAAATCAAATCAATGAGTATTTGCCACAAAAGTTCAAATAAGGTTAGTAAGGCTCATAAAATATGAAGAAAAATAAAGAATGAAATGTAGATACAATTAAATCAAACAACCATTGGTTACCTAGATATGAAATTATGGCTTAGAACCGAAGCATGATGGTAGCCATATAAAGATAAAAATATACACAAACAGATTTCACATTGGATAGAATGTAAAAGAGTAATTCAACCGTACATGGATTGTTTTGCAAGCAGTTATGGTATTTTATTTTGCAAAAACAAAGAGGCTTCAATCAAAGTTAGATAAGTGTAAACTAACAAACAAAAAAAAAACAAATCTCTCCAAACAAAAAGGGAAATGAAATGAAAGGTTTACTATAGAAGAGAGATTCTTGACACAGATGTATATGAAAAAAACAGGAGAAAGTAAAGCAATATGAAACAAAGCTTGATAATCTTCAAAAACTAAGCCTCGTTCTCATTTCAATTGTCTGCTAGCAATGATGAAGGGCATTATAGAAACAATAGCAATATTATAGAAACAACACCAACAAAGTGAATAGCATCACTTAGTTTGAAAGTAATAGAGTTCAATTATTATATACCTTTAAATTCCTTCCAGGATGCAGGTTTTAAGAAGGAACGGTCTGAAATTGACGATATCCTTTGTTTTCTTTAGGTTCATGTCCTGGAGCCGCCATGCCCAAATTAAGGTCAAGATTGTGACTGCCACCTGTGTTTAAACAAATATAAATCCCTTTACATGTTGAGCAAATATTAACTAATAGGAGTAGTTTGTTTAATGAATTAAAGTATTTTGTCTGGGACAAATATGTCAGAAAAAGACTTTGATATGAAGTACTACCTTCATTAATAGCTTCTGGTTTCATCTCATTTTCGTATGTACTTGGCTCAAAGTTAGTCACTGCTTCTCTTCCATTGCATTTTAGAGCTGCTTTGTCATAAGCCCTGATTTCCAGAAAGAGAGAAACATATTGGTTAGAATCTTAATGAGCTTTGATAATTTTAGTAAATTCAATACATTATGTAAGAACATAATTTATGTATCACAAGGACCTTGCAGCTTCTACTTTTCTGTCGAATAGTCCAAGATATATATACATGCATGAAATCATTGCAATATCTATAACACCTTTGCCAATTGTTTCTTTGAAATTGGACGTGATGAAGAGATAAGAACGGTTATGGGGATTTTGTCAAGAAGTACTAAGAACATTCCTGTTATTATAGGTGAGCCAGGTGTTGGTAAAACAGTTGTTGTTGAAGGGTTGGCCAGGAGAATAGTTAGAGGAGATGTTCCTAGCAATCTTGCTGATGTTAGGTTATTTGCTTTGGATATGGGAGCATTAGTTGCTGGTACTCAGTATAAGGGACAATTTGAAGAAAGGTTGAAGGCAGTTTTGAAAGAAGTGGAAAACGCTGAAGGGAAGGTTATTATTTTCATTGATGAAATTCATCTTGTTCTCGGTGCCAGTCGATGTCAAGGTTTAATGGATGCTGCTAATCTTTTCAAACCTATGCTTGCTCGTGGCCAACTTAGATGCATCGGTGAAACATCACTTGATGAATATAGGAAATATGTTGAAAAGGATGCAGCATTTGAAAGCAGGTTTCAACAGGTTCATGTTTCTGAACCTAGTGATACCATTATTATTCTTCATGGACTAAAAAAGAAATTTGAGGGTCATCATGGTGTTAGAATTAAAGACCGTGCAATTGTTGTTGCGGCTCAGATGTCTAGTCGGTACATAACTGGTATATATATGTTCTCTCTTGATGTTAATTACTCCATCTGTTTCTTTTTACTTGTTGCTTTTATAGATTATTTTTTTCCGATTTACTTGTCACTTTCAAAGTGCAATGCAATATTAGCTACTGTTTTATCAATATATAAGTATTTATTGCAAAGAGCAACGAGACCATAAATAGTTAAGTTTTATCAATATTACCCTTAAGTATTTATTGTAAAGAGTAATTAATGAGACAATAAATAGTTAAGGCTGTTATAGGTAAAAGAGAAATGATTATATCAAAAGTAATAAGATTAATTGCTGTGGTTTTGCTAACATGGTATGTTATGTTTCTGTTTTTTGTTTGTTAAGGGCGCCGTCTTCCTGAAAAGGCAATTGATTTAGTTGTTGAGGCTTGTGCAACTGTTAGAGTTCAAATTTATCATCAGCCAGAGGAAATTGACAAACTTGAAAGGAAGAGAAATCAACTGGAAGTGGAACTTCATGCTTTAGAGAAAGTGGAGGACAAAACCAACAAAGCTCGTCTTGTAGATGCAAGTGTGGATGTTGAAATTTTACAATGAACATGTATTTATTCTAGGAGCTATGCTAAATCGTACGAGTATGAAAACGATAGAATTCTACGACAATTTAATAAAACTCACCAACAATGGATATTATGCTAAAATAAAAAATGAGTGGCGGACTAACACTAGATTTCCATTTAAGAACAATGCTTTTCGACAGTTTTCATATGCTCCGCCTTCATAACATCCATTATTCTCCTTTATTCTAATTCTTGATGTCATTGCAGGTGCGGAAAGAACTTGACAATTTAAGAGAGAAGCTTCAACCTCTGAAGATGAAATATAGCAAAGAGAAAGAGAGGATCGATGAGATTCGAAGGCTGAAACAGAAACGTGAAGAGCTCCTCTTTGTACTACAGGAAGCTGAGAGGCGGTATGATCTAGCCAGAGCTGCAGACCTACGATATGGTGCCATTGAAAAGGTGAAAAATGCAATAAAAAATCTTGAAGGTAGCACTGATGGGAACAAAGATGATATCTGGATGCTGACAGAAACCGTTGGACCATACCAAATAGCTAAGGTTGTTAGCAAATGGACCGGAATACATGGAAAAATACTCTGTATCAAGACTGATTGGTGCACCACCAGGGTAAGATATTGTATTAACAGATGCATTTGATTATAGTAAAAGCCTAATTATACTTGGAGATAAAACATTTAATATGTTTGGTCCATGGGAAAGTGCTACAAATTTGGTTTTTAAATATTTCAAATGTCAGTCAAATTAGTCATTTATAAAGTCTCTGTCGAGATTTATTTAACCGACATTTAAAATTTGGTTTTTCAAACTTCATTGAATGCGAGTTTTTTTTTTCCTTTCGATTCTTGTTTAGACTTATAGTATTTCACTTATCGTAAATTTAAAATATGCATCTCAGGTGTCACTGATTGTGAAATGATTTTTCAGGTATATTGGACATGACGAAGGTGGACAATTGACTGAAGCTGTAAGGAGAAGGCCTTACAGTCTGGTACTTTTTTATGAAGTCGAGAAAGCACATACGTCTGTATTCAAGACTCTGCTTCAAGTCTTAGATGATGGATATGAGGTCATTCGCGATGATGAAATGGAAGATTAAGCTATTGATTCACGCAAAGGAATTTAAGGGCTCAGAGCCATTTATAATGAGTAAATAGAATCCACAACTTGACTAGCTGAAACCCATTTATGATTACTCCAAAATTTTAGTTTTTTTTTAAGTTAAAATAGTTATTCCATCATATGCACAATTTTTTTTAAAACATATTCATTGTGAAATTTGATAACTTTAGTGTAACAAAGTTGTCGACAAAAATTCAATCATAGTTTATGTTGTAAATATTTATACACGAATTTGAGAAAAGAGGAATGCTAGCTATAACAAACTCTTCTTGCTATTTAAGAATATCCTTATTAATGAAAGAAAAGACTATTAGAGCATCTCAAATGTTGAATCAAATTAATTAAGAGTGAAGGAAACCATGAAATTAATTACAGTAATGTAAAAACAGTATACAACATTTCAGAATACTTTTGAACTTTCATTTCCAAAACAAAGCAGAACCATACAAGTTTGTTTGCTATATATCAGACATAATCCTTTGTGTCACAAACTCCAGGAAAAATCAATGTATCACATAAAATTGTCACTTTTAGAACCTAATTTGTTGCAGTGAAAAGAAAACATTCAACCAATAAAGTTAACAAATCTCAATGGTTGAATGAAGTTATAACAGCTCACATTCTACACTTTTATTTAAGGTCTATCAGGTGAAAACCGCTGTTTGAGATTTTACCAATTGCTCTGAGCCCGAGAACTCTCGCCCTCAAGGGTTTGAGGGTTCAGAGCCAGAGAAGTCCGAGGGCCCTGAGAGCTAGATGTATGTGATGAACCTTATTCAAACCGGATAATATCCTTCAGACTCTGATGCCTCAATGACTGCAGCCTTGAAGTGGTTAATCCAGATCGTGCAAAATCTGATTGTACAGGCGTGTCAGTTGATCCTCTGTAGGACAAATTAATTGGCTTTAAACTGGAATTCCAAGTTTATGACCATATAAAATTTATAAACGAGTAAAAATATCTGGAAAATAATCACTTGTAGAAAAGAAGTTACCTACACGAAAGTTATTGAATCCTTCTTTGAAAGTTCATTCACTTAGAGTAAAAGTACATTTTTTTACTATATGAATGAATGTAAGAAAGTTTAACATAATGTCAGAGATGTGTGAACCAAATGCAGAGAAAGTTAGCGAAATTAGAACATAAATGATAACAGAATTTTGAAGCAACTTGAAGCAAAAGACTTGAATTGGATTATCAGAAATGACATCTTATAGATAGAATATTGAATGTGATGCTTCAACTGAATAGCCATCTCCCAAAAATGATAGCTTATAATCTTTACTTTCCAATTAAATCAAATGATTTGTTCCAAAATTAATGGTGAGGTGTAATGTGCAGCCTTTGTTTTACTACTCTCATTTGCAGCTTATTCTTGCTACATGATTTTTCCAGTTCAGAAAACAATGCAAGGTTCTATTGATATCCTTGAACAGCACTCCACCGTAAATATTAGCCACAGCAAAAATATATATAAAGTGGAGAAATTAGTTAGCAGACACATGAGCATGAACATAAGAATGGTACATTACAATAGTCCAAACCAAAAGCAAAAAAGCCATAAAACAACAGGCTAAAATATCAGACCCGTATTATATGACAGAACAATCAGTACTGCTATTTTTCTAGTACAATATCTTGCTATTTAAGAATATCCATATTAATTAATAGTAAGGATCAAGTTTGACATAGAAAAACTTCAATTGAGACATGATATACAGTAGATTTTCATTTTTGCTAGTTCTAATGGTCTATTGAAATTTGATTAGACATTTTTTTAAAAAATATATTTTTCCATTATAGTTAACTTTCTAACTAGCTACTTGCTCTCTTTCTTAGTTATCAATTATTTTAGTAACTAATGCTCTAAATTGTGTCACATAGGTAGTTCGACTCTTCTATTAGGGTCTGAGGAGCGAGGAGTTTGTTGCTACTAGTGTGCTGGTCTGTCTTGGTGGGTATGCAATATTGCCTTGGTTCCATGGTGCCTATCTGCAGATGGCATGAAACTGGTTGGGTGTGAGGGGTTGCAATTTCTTGT
>Ga0099826_10001885_pt1 | contig 13115 bp, 7 predicted proteins | sample Mtrugardesep15_FD_76830 | JGI IMG/M metagenome (GOLD analysis project Ga0099826, IMG submission 76830) | Root nodule microbial communities of legume samples collected from California, USA - M. trunc garden sep15 | ecosystem: Host-associated > Plants > Roots > Nodule | place: USA: California... | reverse complement strand
TTTTTGGTTCTGGTTTTTTTTTTTTTCTTCATGTCGTAAAGTAGAATTGGTGCATTAGTCTAATTTCAGGGCATCACGTAAGTATGTATTTTCATAGTAACGCTTGTAATGTTTCCTTCTATGTCATATATCTTCTTCCTTTATGAGTGTGAATATACATTCCATCAACCCCAACATTGATATGGAAATAGGATAGTCAAAAATATAGAACTTTTCCTGAGAAAGAATATAGATTTTGAAAATGGTTATGCTTTTGAAAAATGAATTCATCATTCAATATAGTGGTGCAATGTGGGTAGTTTTGTTGGAGAATGACTTACTGGGGAAGCAGAACCCGATAGGAAGCAACTAGGATTTGAAAATTAAATTTGTTTTGGAATAAAAATCTTTGGTGGTGTTCGAGATATTTAATTGTAATTCCATTTACTATGGCATCCAATTATGCTTGGTACTCTATTGTCTCAACTCCAAATGATGGATATGAACCTTAGAACCTATCTATTGTTACCTTTTCATAAGGGTGTATATTGAAGTGCACCGATTCCTGTTTTGATGTCTTCTTTTTTATGCAACTCCAGAGGATTAAAATTTGGGCCAACTAAAATGCAAACTAAGGATGTGACAGAAACAATGGTACAGCCAAATGAGGCTACCAGGCAGGTCATGTACAGGTTATGTACGAGTGAGTACATATATCACTGATAATGGCATGTCCCATTTCAATTATTTTTTACCAAGTTTTAAACTATATTATGGTTGTCTTATAATACATTGGAGGCTGCGACCTTCTTTTCAATTTAGAGTGCGTTTGGAAGGGTTTATTTGGATCTATCTTATGACATAGGGGCTTATTTTAAGTATTTAGAAGAGCTTATACAAATAGCTTACGAGCTGCACCATAAGTTGTTTTCAGGTTTTTGTCATTCATTGAACACCTAAAACAGAAAGCAGAAAAAAAATGAGGCAAGAAAAAGAGAACAGAGAGTCAGAACAAAGAAAGAAAAAGAAAACTTAGAAAGACAAACTTAACACAGGAAGAGATTCAGATGATAGAAAGAAAAATATTATTTTTTTAATTTTTTTTATATATATCCTTGTTTGCTATTCAAGAAAAGGGAAGAGAAAACATAGAAAAAAATAGAACAGATTCAGAACGAAGAAAGAAAAAGAAAACAGAGGAAAAGAAAACAGATGAGAGATGATAGGACATAGAAAGAATGCGAGATGGAACAAAACAAAGCCATGAAACTTAACGGATATGAGAAAACAGAGGAAGAGAAAAGAGAAAAACCTGAACAGAGGAAGATGAAAGGGTTAGGGGTTAATCGGCGACGGCGGCGGTTTGATGGGCAACTACGATGGCTGAAGAGTTACGGAGAAGAGTTTTTGTGATGAAATATTGTTAGGGTTTTCAAGTTTTGGTGCAATGGAAGAGTTGGCTGACGTGTGAGAAAAGAGAAACGGGTCAGGGTTGATCCGAAATCCCCAAATCGCCCTCGAAACGATTTAAAATTTAGGGTTTTCGTGTTTAAAACAAAATAGCAGATCAGAGCCCACTACGCCGCTATAGCACTTGGGGCGGCCTCTATTGAGAACTGCTCTTGTCATTCCTGGTGTGGCCCACGACCGCTCCTTTACACCGCTATAGCGCACTATTGACCACTTAGCTTATAACTTATAATAACAGCTTAAACAGAGCTTATGCAGAGTTAAAATAAAAACCATTGGTTCATATGGATAGTGGGGAGCCTCTAATATGAACCTTAATTTAAAGGAACCATTGCAATAGCCGGTCACCACTATATGGGGTATCAATCTTGTGGGACCGGATGGCATTTTGTTATAAATTTCCCTCTTTGTTAAACTCCTCCATAAAAACTCAAATATAGGGGCACTCTCTTTTTCGTTGTGCAATTGAAATGGTGTTAAGTATTTGGTTTCTTTCATAGTTTTTATTGCTGAGTGAGAAAGCAATGAACCCATAAACCTCCCTCTCTTTACTAGTTGTGGATCGTTAAAAAATTTCCGGATAATAGTTTTACCATACTACCATTTGCAGTTCTTGTACCAGTGAAATGAAAATTAAAGCTTCGGTCTTTCTTTCCTTTTTTTGAAAAATCTAACCTTTGAAGCTTCCACAACAGTTAGTACCAACACAAGTATGACTGTATGAGATTATTCTTTTCAGGAAAGAGATATGATGGGCATTTAATCTAAACGATTTATGTTTCTCTTGTTTGAGATTGTCATAACTGCTGTTGATAATAGAGAAAACATAAGAAGAATACTGCTTAAAATGAGGAAAAGCTTTGTTTATAGTTTTTAAATTGTTCAGATCCATCTGTGACTTGAATAAAGCCATTTATGTAGCTAGATGATAGGTTTGAAAGGAATAGATTGTGTTCAAATATAGGTCAACATTGTAGTGTTTCTGGAGGAGTTTTACCATGGGAGAGAGTACATGTTTTAGATAACTGCAAATTTAAACTGAATGCTAATTGGTCCCACAAGGTTGATACCCTTTATAAGGGTGACCCACTATACCAGTAACTTATTGAGGTCCGCCAATGGTCCCTTTAAATTGAGGTCCGGCTAGGTTTTTAGATCAGGGTATTTTATGTTGGTAAAATAGAATTGGTCCATTAGTCTAATTTCAGGGCATCATGTAAGTATTTTCATTGTAACGCCAGCTATGCGTCCTTCTATACAATGAATCTTCTTTCTATCTTTTGGGAGGTATATATAGTATACAAGTGTGAATACATTCCATAGGTCACAGCTGTAATATTGGAATAGGATGATGATGATGCTGCTCTATACGGAAAACTTCTCCTTTGTAAGATTGTAGATTTTAAAAATGGTTATTCCACTGAATGTTAATTCATTATGCAGTATATTGTAGTACACTATGGGTGGTCTTGTTGGAGAGTGACATACAGGTAACCCCATGGAAAGTGACTAGGATTTACATTGAAAATTGAATTTGTTTTGCGATAATACGTCTGGTGGCTTGTTGCTATAGAAGTTTTATTAGATTCCCATTTACCATGGCATCCAATTATGCTAATTAATGTTTGGTACAATGTTAATTGTGGATCGCGAAAAACAGCAGTTCATTCAAATTCCGCTTTGCAATAGTGTTATAGAGCCATTCAAATTCCGCTTTGCAACAGTGTTGTAGAGCCTCTGTTTGACAGCATTCTCTCTAGATAGTGCATTGTGGAACAACAGTGGTTTCTTCAAATTCTGCTACGGTATAGCCATATAGCACTATAGCCGCTATTTAACAAGAATGAGTTTAGTACTCTAATGATGCCTTTTCTATCTTAACTTTGAATGATGGATATTTACGTTCCTATCTTGTGGATTGTTACATACATCTAAACTACCCAATGCTGCATATTGGCCGTTGTCCTGATATCAGACATGTTCACATCCTATATGCACGAGCACACTACATGATTTTTTTTATTTGAATAGGAGTATCCATTGAAGTGTACAATTCCTATTTTGAACTTCTATTGAACTCAATAGAGCTTAGTTTCTAGTCAACCAAAGTACAAACTAAAGATTCGACCAAAACAAAAGTACAGACAAAGGAGGTAACAGACAAGTACATCACTGATGATGGCATGTCTTGTGTTATTGTTTTTCTTCGGCTAAGTGTTAAACTATATCAAGGGTTGTCTTATGAGTTATAACTCGTTGGAGTCCGTTTTCTCTTTTTCTCTTCAGGGCGTATTCAGAAGTTCTTACTTGGACCTATCTTATGACAAAAGTGTCGCTCAGGCTAGCGTGAGCTAGCCTAGCATATCGCTCACCGTGTGCCAATCATTTTACAACTGTTTGATCTATTAATGTAACGATGAACGATCAAGATTAAAATACTCTTATCTTTATCATAGTGTGCTCCCACAATGCAGTTCACTTGGTTCATCCTCAACCAAGGGATGTTTGACTCAAGGACCCATCTGTTGTTGCACCCACTCCGTCGGTGACCAACAAATTGATCTCCATAATCGAAGACAAAATTGAACAAAAATCATAAAGGCGCGATACCAATTTTGTACAAATCTAGAAGGCATTTAAAAAATTGCAGAATCCATAAGAAACAAATTATTCATCTTCTATTTCCATCACGCTTCTTTTCACTCAGTTTTGTCATTTGAGAAAAACTGCTCATCATTGGGGTGAAATTTGGGCATTTGACCAGGAAGATGATACTTTAGCAATTTGAAACCCAAATACACTTGTTTTGTAAGTTGGTGAACAAGCATATTTGGCTTGAAACGATAAGAATGATATTAGGTTTGTTCGTATATTTTCTTTTTGAAAGAGATGAAATGTAACCCTGTATTAACCGATTTTGGATGAAAATTCTGGATTTTGTTTGAATGCAAGCAGAGGAAAATTTTCACCAAAAGGTTTTTGTAAGTATATACTTCATTAAACTCAACACTAATCTTCATAGACTAATATAATTTTATATTTCTGCGAAAGCTGTGAATTTGTTGAAGTCTTCAAGTTTGATGATGAGAGCAAATGCAGCTGGGTGACGTTCATTGTGTGAATTTGTATAGATGTGGCTTGTTGGTGGTAAAATTTGCAAAGCAACTTTTCTCAATATATCCAAAGTAGTAATTCGTTTTTGGTCTGGTTTGTCTACAGGTTGCTGCATTCTTTTTAAATAATGCCAATTGTGATAGCTTTTTGTTTGAACGGTTACTCAATAGAGATCTCAAAATTATTCACTTGATTGAAAAAGTCGATCGAAAGTTATGACTTGATCGTATTTTACACACAAAAACAGCCGACCGGGAGCGAAATGGAGGGGGCCTATTTAGCAACTTTCTTTTCGTTTTTGCTATGAAGGTAGGTAGTATTCTTCTCTTACAAAATCAATCGGGGGGGTACACTATTGTTTTTTGCACCTCTCACTTTTACTTCTAAGAATTACGTAATTTGTCACTTTTTTTTTTCTTCTCAATATACCTATATTAGAAGTTAACTTTCGAACGAAAATTATACGTATTTTTGGAATTTAAATTATCTTTCAAAAGTTAGTTGATAGACGGTTTTACCTTCTGAAAGGCTAAACTTCCAAATGCGTATGATATATTAATTGGAAATCAACATTCAAAGGCTAAAATATGTCATTCTTATTTTACACTTAATTGCATTTAGAGTTTCCCTTTTTAATAAAAATCAGAAATTTGTATCACTATCGTAATTGATGCAATTTTGACTTCAACCGGTCCGGACTTTTGGCCCAAAAAATGATTATTTTTAGTTTTGAAAGCGGTAATTTTCGGTCTCAAAAGTGGTATTTTCAATTCATAATCAAAATTGAGACTATAAATCATGACTTTGGGGAAAAAAATCTAAGTTGAAACCGAAATTGCAATAAATGTGATACTAGAGAAACCAAAATGTTTGGTTATAGGATGATAGCTTTGGATCGACTTATTTCTAAAGTTGAAGACATAATTTTTCTTCTGTGTGTTGCATATCTATAGTATTGAGGCTAAACTCTTGGATGAACTCAACGTATCATTTTCGGCCTCCTTGTTTGATTTGATTTGATACTAGCATATTTGTTGATTAGTACAAACCTTAATCAACAACAATTCCATAATATTCTGTGTTGGAGATTTGGAGCCAAGAATTTTGAGTTATAATCACAATTAAACGCATTTATCTTGATTACTTGAGTGGTCTCTCATCTATATGATTGTATATCTAAACAAATACAGTAGTATATTGAAAGGATGGGGTAGGTGTAGTGTAGCTTAATATAGAGGAAATTAAACACACACACACCCCTATGGCAAGTTGCTATATTTTGTTTTCTACCCCTTTTGGCTTTGAGCAATCATAATATTAGAGCTTTTGTCCCCTTGCTGGATAGCAAAAGGTCGTCACACTTGGAACTTTTGTCCTTTTCTCTATACCAAAGTGTAACATTTATTTGAACCATGTTATTATGAATTTTTTTTTTTTATCTAAGGTGCTATAATTAATTAATCTTTTTATTTTTTTTTATAATAATGTAGTTAAATTTTTTTGACACGCTATTTGAAACCTAAAATATCAAGTTCAAGACATTTGATCCTCAAAAGCTATCTAGCTTAATTTTTTTTTAAAACTCACGTGTCTTCATCTATTGACGATAATTTTGATTCAGAAATTGTCTTGTACCAATCTAGGTTTTGTTTTCAAATAGAAATTGAAATCGTGTTTTTTCTTGCCTTAAAAGAAACAATGATTTGCCATATTGCATGGCCCTTAACATACTGCTCGACCCAACATTCAATATTGGTTATTTATTTACCTTTCGATTTGTATTAGAGATTTACGTATATATTCTTTTGGAGTGTTATAGAAGTACGACAGAAACTGAACATTTAAAAAGCTATAGTATTTGGCAATGTGCCCTCACTATTATTATCCTCAACTGTTAGAACAGTTTCTTCAAACAAACAAACAAAAAAACAGAACTGTTTGGTACAGTCTTTCTAATATTTGATGTAAGTTTGTAACATTTTCTTCTCCTGTATGAAGCAAGAATTGGAAGCTTATCTTTTTTTTTTTGAAGGAAGAATTGGAAGCTTATCAATTATCATTGTGACGTGTTTCAATTATCAACTATTAGGTGTCTATTCGAATTTCTAAAATTCCAAAATTTCCAATCATCAATGAGATGACAATCAGAATGCATCCTCTCCATTTTTATTTCCAATCTTTCTCGTCTTTTTCAAATTTTCAAAACTCTTATTTATATTTCAATGGTTTAGATGTTTCACATTATTGGGGGATGGATAACTATTTGGTTGGCCATTAAAGGTTTCAAGTCCTACCAAGAGAGAACATGCTAACGTTTGTCTTTCAAACAAAAAATGTTTCCCATTATTGTTAGTGTTTTTTTTTCAACAAGAAATTGTTGTACCTTTTGAATCTTTAACAAGTATTTTAAACGTATTTGTTTGTTAGCGTAAATTTATTTATATCATAACAAACATACAAAGCAATAGTGTTATGTTAGGAAAGATATAAATTTCACACTGGCCAATAATATGCAGGTAACAAAACTAGATATACAAAATGAGGCTAAAGAGTGGTGATTTTGATTGACCCAAAATCACCCATCTAACTCGTTTTTCTCTTTTCCTTTTAGTGAAATAAGTGATTTTCACATCTATTTTTTTTTTATTTTGTGATTTCGTCGTCTTCGTGCGACATTGGTTTGTTCGTCGTCTTTGTGCGACATTGTTTGTCTTTTTGTTTCTCTCAGGTATTTGATCGGTTCAGATTGTCAGATCAGCTTCGATCGAGTGCAGATCCAATTAATGACTTTGGCGTCATCCACGTTGCAGATCCAGACATGGTTATTCTGGAGATTTAGATATAGTCATATGTGTAGGTATTTGTACTTTGCCGTTTTATGCTATTAACATGGATGTTGTGAGCCTGTTCACAAATTCATCCTTTTTGTTTTTACCGAATTTGCATTATATCGATGTACTCTATCAATTTGAATGAATGAATATCATTTATTTTTGTAAAAAAAAAAATGAGGCCAAAATATAATTTGATCAAATTTCTATTACTTTTTTTAGGTGGTCTGATAGAAATATCTTATAACTAATTAAGAAAAATGTAAGTTATAGTCTAATTTTGTAAAGAAGCCAATGGTGACAAATCTAGTTATAGAAAATGAGGCCAAAACATAAATTGATCTAATTTCTATTACTTTTTTTTGGGTGGTTTGATAGAAATATCTTATAGCTAATTAAGAAAAATTTAAGTTAGTCTAATTTTTCTTTCAAAAAAAAAGTTAATTTTGTAAATATATATGTTAATTTTTTAAAAAAATTATTTCATTATTTACCCAAATAAATTTGTGTTTCTTCTAACTATATGTACCCTAGACCTACCAATTGTCGTCCTTTTTTTATTATCACTAATCAAATTGAGAAAAATAAAATAACCAACTATAGTTTTATTAAAAAATATTTTATTTCATAATCAAAGATAATTACTCTCTTTAGGAGTACTTGTCAAAAGTTTGTGGCAGATGCGAACAGCTGGTGAGGCTGGAGTAAGAATAGAAAGTTCCCAATGATAGAAGACTCAAACCTAACGCACTCTTCATATATTATTATAGAAGTAAGAATAAGTGCAACTTATTATTGGAAGTACGTTCTATAAATCAAGTTGCAATTATCGCATGAATTTGACTTATAGGCCTAAATTTCGAAGTGTTTTAGGCAACTCTATAGTTATAGGCCTCTTAATTTAGTGTATATTATAGAAGTGATTAAGATGGTTAACTGAATTATACTCTTTGCGGTTTTCGTCCTAATATTCCCAATTAATTGATTGAAGATGTGACATAAATTCAGGCCGATCAAAAGAAAAGCTTTGAAATTTCATATATTGTTTTTGAAATTTCATTTTCTATGTAATGTGGGACGGCTACAAACTGAACCACCGATTGAGATACATATTTAATTTTATAAAATAAAAGCTTACCGTACTTTTAATGGTTTATGGTTAACGGTGTATATTAGTCACTCTCGTTGAAAGATGTTTTGTCTAATAACATTTAAATTTAATGTTTATTTTTGTAAAATAAAAAAATGTAAAGCTTATTAGCTACACCCGCCGAAACACACAAGTAATATGAATTGTTATTGAGATGCAACTAGTTTATCAACCATCAGTCATCAGCTATAAGCTATCAGCTAGCTTATAAATTATCCGCTATTTTTACCAAACAGAGCCCTAAATAGATTTTCATTTTTTACTTTATATCCCGATCTTATTTTACATGGGGTATGACAAATGTCAAATTAAATAGCAGCCAAATGAGTACATGCATCACACATTTTCTGTTTGATAGCCGTAATTTAGGGAAACACAACAATCAACAATTTGAATTTCAATTTAGGCATATAAGTGGAGGGAAATTTTTTAGGGTTAAGTGACTAATAACAATTAATGCTAGATAATTAGAGGGAAATATTAGATTTAGTGATAGCATGACCTAATAAGCATTTAGAGTAGGGATGCTTCGTCAAGCTCTCTCTCTTGCATAAATGTGGGTTATCATTGCATATTCTACTCAACTTCTTTTATCATATTTCAAAATTAAAAATGATTATTGTTAAAATGAAATAATGTAAAGTTATTAGTGGGAATTATTTAATATTTTTGAGAGTTGTATGGTTGGAGTGAATGAAGACTTGTTAGACATTAATGATAAAACTTGAGTGAATTTTACTCTAAAAATAAAATAAAATAAAGATGAAGTGAATTAGTGATACGTACACGTGAATAATGACATGTATTGTGTTACAAAAAGATCATTATTATTTGAAAAAATAGAAAAAAAATAAGAATATTGTTTTTATTGACAAAAAAAATACTGAATATATAGTACCTATAGTCTTGGCTGAATAGTACCTATAGTCTTGGAAAAGTTGTCAAATTTGTGTTTGATTATCATTATTCTTTAGAAACATTATTCTTTAGAAACATCCATACACGGATATCTACATTATTTTAAATTTAATTACAAACTATCATATATTAAGCGAGAGAGGTGGAAATTTGTTCCTTGTCATGCAACATAACACCTTAGAACCAGTAGCTTTCCTCTTCTCCAATGTCTCAATTTGCTTAGGTTTATATATACACTAGCCATTGAATGGTTTACTTGTGTCTCAAAACCTGTCATACATTATAACCTAAATAACTCGTTAGAGGTCGATAATTTAATAGTACTAGGAAAACATTATGTTTCAATATTTTACTCCAATATAGGCCTCTTTGATTAATTGATTTCACTCTATTCTAGAAGAGACATACAGTATATATTTGATTAATCTATCAAAAAATAAATACTCCACTCGATATTTGATTCAATAAGATGAACACATAGAAGGTCAAGAATCATTGTGATGCCACATGGTGCTTTTGGCAACTTTAATCTCAATGTGTTGGGGACAGAATTACCTTTATTGTTATGACGTCTATTCCTTTGGATCCATCGAGAGGACGCTGAAACCCAAAGATGCCCCTACCATAAAAAAGATGAAGCAAAGGGAATTGAGCAATGTACAACAACCAATTAATGGTCTCGTAAGTCAATAATTTAACCCCAATTTGGCCCCATAATTCGGTAACTACTTTACTACTTTTAACTTGTCCTAGTAATAATATATATGTGTGCAATAATTCTCACCCGCAATTCAGCAAGTCAAAAACTTGCAATGGAGAAAAGGTCGATATAATTTGGTACTGCAAGCTTGTCACGCAATTATAAGACGAGCAAATACTTTACTCCGCAATCTCCCTAGAGAGAGAGAAATGAAATGAAAAGAAAAGAAAAACACGTCCAAACTTTACAAAGGTATCCGCAAGAAGAAATACAAATTAGTAGGAAAATGCTAGGGTATTTAGGTAAATTTTTAAGGGTATTGTTAACAAGTGCCATAAAGGTATTGTTTAAGGAACCTACGTAAGGAAATTATGTTTTGAAAATACAAGTCAAACACTTGTTAAAATCAAAATCGTACAATTTCCAATGCAAAAGTTGCTACTTTTAGATGCTTAAACAATGTTCTTAGAACACTTGTTAACATTTTCCAATATTTAATTAGCCTAAAGTTTGGTTGGGTACACATATCCATAAGCAAAATTAATTTAAAATTTGAATTAATTTTTAATTAAATTAATAAAAAAATGATATGTCATTAAATAATTAAATGATAGATACATACTCAATCAAACTTATAAAATACCCCTATATTCATCTCATATATATTTCTATGCAACACATGTGTGATGTTTTAACGATAAATGCACATATATTTGACAAAAACACTTACAATATTCTTCTCTCTTTCCCTAATACATTTTTAGACAAGATGAATTACATTTATATACAACACATATGTTTTTTTACTCATGTTTTAGCGTGTTATATTGTCGTGGCTTATACAAAAATCCGTGTAAGGAACCAGTGAATCAGGCTGCCTCCCGGAAACAAAACAAATGAGTACGTCAACTTGCAAATCAAAGCAAAAACAATAGTATAAAACACTACTGTGACTTTGTATAATGCATGGTGTGTTTACTAAGCCAACTTATTTTCAAAATTTAAAAGATTCTTTCGGCTGCATGCAATTTGTAATCTAGTCATCTTTTTTAAATTTAAATAAACGGGGAGGATGCACGCTGCATGGATTGCTTACTTACAGTTTATTAAAATAATACATTTTGTCCTTTCGAATAAAAACAATATATTTTGTCCAATTCTCACATAAAAGGTACAACAAACGTATTGCCTGCCACATCATATGTGACAATAATGGCAACACACAATTATATGGACGAATTATGTGGATATTGTAAATGTAGAGAAAAAAAATATAAACAAACACTTAAACATTAGATTATTTGACAAAAAAATATATATTAGTTTGAAATAAAGTGATTGAGCTCAATGTTTGAATCTTTAAAAAGGAGAAAATATTAACGTAACAATTTTTTTTTTTGCGACGTAATATCCATCATAACATTATTGTAGTCCAAAAAACGATTCAATATCATGCATGTCTCTCATGAAAGGTAAAAATATGTTTATTTCAATCATAGTTGATTTAGAAAAAACTTATGATAGATTTAACTGAGCTTATGCAGGATATTCATCATTGTATTACTTCTCTAACCTTCAAAATCATGTAGAATGGAGATAAAATACTCTTTACTCTCACTAGATGATTAGACAAGGAGACTCTCTCTCCCCTTATTTGTTTGTCATTTGTACGGAAAGATTTTCTCACTTATAGCGAATCGTGTAGAAGCTAGTTATTGAAAACCTATGTGTGTTGGCAAGTATGGTCCCTAAATCTCTAACTTATTTTTTTTCCAATGATCTTCTTCTTTTTGTAGAGGCTTTAACTAAGCAAGTTTATTGTGTGTCTGGGCAAAAGATTATTAATCATAAAACTCAAATTTCTCTCTCTAAGATGATATAACACAACATATTAGTTTCTCAAAGCATCTAGCTTTAGTGGATACAATCTCTTTAAGAAGAACTAGTAGAGGTCACTTCAGTCATGTCACTCAAAAAATCCATAACAAATTAAGGGAGTGGAAACAACAATGTCTAAGTATGGCTGGAAAAAAAGCTTTTGTCGTTATGGAAAGCTTTTGCAGGTCTTTGGACTGAGTTTCAGCTACGTGTTGTCAAGAAAATTGATGATGGTAGACAAACTAATTTTAGGGCAAATGGGCACCAAGTAATATGGAGCTTTTTCCTTCGATTTTGGGAGATTTTATCATTGCCACTATTTTTGTATGAGATGTTTTAAACCAAGATGGCGAGTGGGATGTGAGTTTCCTAAGTGATAACCTACCCATGTCTAATATGAATTAGGTTTTACCCATCCTTTCATCCTCGGATACGGACGATTTTGGTACTTTTGGTTGGGGAGATACTAGCACCTACCAGTTTACCGTACAAATTGTGTATACCATGCAACATGAAACCAATATTAATTTTGAGGAAGATTGGGAAAATTTATGGAACTGGAAGGGACTATATCGTATCTAAATGTTTATGTGGTTAGCTTCTCATGTATGTATCCTCACCAACGTTCGTCATAGCAGGTGGGGTGTGGGTATATCACCTTCTTGCCTTGGTTGTGGAAGGTATGATGAGATCACCCTTCATGTCTTACATGATTGTGTGCATGCAACCCATATATGGATTCATCTTGGTCCATCTAACTAAATTTCTAATTTCTTTTCTCTTGATTGTTAGGACTAGATTTTTAACAACATCAAAGGCCATGGAATTGGAGCATACATTGGTATGTGGAAAACTACTTTCATGACAACCTGTTGGTTTCTTTGGACGTGGAGGAATAAATACATTATTGAGGAAGATTTCTATAGGCCGCATGTTCCTTCGAGAATTATTCAGAATTACTCCAAAGACATAGATGAATGTACATATCATCATTGTCATGAGAGTCCACATCATAAGGAAACAATATATATATATATATATATATATATATATATATATATATATATATATATAT
>Ga0099826_10001883_pt1 | contig 13118 bp, 7 predicted proteins | sample Mtrugardesep15_FD_76830 | JGI IMG/M metagenome (GOLD analysis project Ga0099826, IMG submission 76830) | Root nodule microbial communities of legume samples collected from California, USA - M. trunc garden sep15 | ecosystem: Host-associated > Plants > Roots > Nodule | place: USA: California... | reverse complement strand
TCTTGTGTTTTGGCGTGTTCCTTCATGCTTACTAAATAAGTGTCAAGATTAAAGTACTAGATAACTAGCTTTCTTTGTCTTCTTGTAGATTGTCTTCTTTTTATGTTTTTGCTTGACCCAAATAATTTTGATACCTGTACTATATAAAAGTTAATAGCATAAATTTGAAGTAGATGGAGCCTACATTTTCCTTAGAGGAAGTATAAAAAAATTACTTTCTTAGGTTTTGGAGTTAAAAACAAGTATCCTTCTATTACATGAATGATATGAAAGGTTTGGATATTCAGTGATGGTAAATGAGTCTAATTTATTTGAACTCTACATTCTAGGATACAATTGTAAATGAATTGCAATTGTAATAAATCACATTCTCGTTGTACAATATAGGATACAATTGTTAGAACTTACCTTTAAGTTATTTCTTGATAAGAAAGTGAAGCTTGGTAAACCGTGAGTTTTGTGCCTGCGTCCGTGATTTAGAATATATTTTGGTTCTGATATTGTTGTAGTCTAACACATTTTATTCTTATTTGTTATCTAATTATAGAAAGATTGTATTATGTGCAGGTAGCTTGGAATGAGGAACAAGATGATCATCTAGTTCTAGGAATGTTTCATGTTTTTTTTGTCATTTAGTATAAAATTTTCTTTTACTTTTTATGAAATTTGAGGTAACAAGCAAAAAGTTTTTGCCTATTGTGTCACTGGTTGTGTATGTGAGGAATCATGCAGTGTGGATTTAGTGTTGTAGGTTTTGTTCTGCTATAGGATGGTAGTTCAGGAGGGTGTTATGAAGTCAAATTTGATCTATGTTTGTGCTCTTATTTGTTGTATTTTATTGTAAAATTGTCTTGAACAATTTGTACCATTAATTTGATATGTTACTATTATTTTTTTTGGCCATAAATAAATTAATCTTCTTTTTTTAACCAACAAATGTGCATTCATGGTAGTTGAAACTGCCATAATGTACTTTTTTTTAATAAAAAATATCACCATTTCACACCCATTTTTTGATAAAAAATAGGTTTTATATGTTTGTTTTCCCACCTGTTTACTTGTAAAAGAGGTGTGATATATACACATATCACACCTATTTTTTTCTAAAGAAGGGTAGGAAAGGTTCTTTTCATACCGGATAAAAAACAGGTGTTGTATCTCAAACTTACAACACCCGTTGATATAACCCCGGTAAAAAAACAGGTCTTAAATCTCTAAAAAACAGGTTTTGTATCCCTGATTTGTACTAGTGCATTATCACTCTTTCAATTTTATTATTAAAAAATTTACTACTTCTTTAAAAATGGCAAGAGTCCATGTTCTGATCATTGTTGGGAGCTGAACAACTTGTATGTATGACTTTATTTTGTCTTCAGGTCTATTTTTTCTTTTCATTTTTTATGAGAATTATACGTCTGGCATTAAGGTCTCGTACATGGGAGAAATGAAGTCAGTGTCATCCTGAATATTAAAACCAAAATTTGAAAATTGTTTAGTAGATTATGTGCCCAATTTGGCTTGTAGTTTTATGCATGAAAACTGAAAATTAAAGCACGCTCCTAAATAATTGGCTTATTTGTTTCTTTGACAAGGTATTAAGCTTTGTTAGGCACTCGCATGCTTATCATAAAAATAAGTTTTGTTGAGTAGGTACAACTTGCACCAACTACATATATAGAAATGAATAAGCACAAGCTGATATCATATCCTACTTATCATTTTGCGTTTATTTATTCTAAATTTCCTTTTCAGAACTTTCAAGCAGGACGGCTTCAAGTATTTAAAGGGATCAAGATCAATTTCTAAAGTTAAGATATGAGATGCTTGTTTAATTTACGGTGTGTAAATTAAGAAAAGAGTTAATTGTATTTTTGATATCATATTTTATTTTAGGTTTTAAGTTGGTATTTTATGTCTTAAAATTTTTAATTGATGCTTTACGTTTTAAAGATTTTAAGTTGGGATAAAACATTACTCATGTTAAAATAAGTTAGTCTCTTTTGTGACATGACATTGAGTTTAATAAAACAAAAAAAATGAAAAAAATGATTTAAAAGTGATTTTCTGAATAAGTTAAATTTCATCACTCATATTGTCAACCGAAATCTTTAAACGGTCAAGTGACAGAATAAATTAACTTAATATAATGTGAGTAACGTTTTAAACCAACTTGAAACTTTTAAAACATAGATGACCAAATTGAAATTTTTTAAACATAAGAGATCAATTTAAAACCTAAAATAAACATATGGGACCAAACATACAATTAATTCATTAAACCTTTTTTTCTTTTTTGCTTTCACACCGATTTTCGATCCACCAACGGTGAGTGACTAATCCAACTTGTACGTAGAGGCATGCACACTATTCAAGCGTCATTCTCCTGAGAATCGTACCCAGTATTATTTTTGGAAGTGGACGAATGATAGTAACATCTTGCATTACTCATTGACAGCATTAACAGCTTCTAAATTTTAAATATTTTAAGTTTAATGCGTTTTTGGCCCTATGTTTTTGCAAATTTTGGATTTTGGTCTTTTGTAAAACTTCTAAAACATACCAATTTTAATGATGTGTATTTTTAAAATAATGAGGTAGCAAGTTTAGAGTACGCATCAAAAAAGAAAACAGATTATTTTAATTTTATTTGTTAAAATTATTTGATTATAATATATATCAAATTGATATCTTTTTTTATATACAATTAAGAGCAGAAGAAAAGCGGATAAATTTATCTCTTCTAATTGTGATTAATGATCAAATCAAATGAATAGTTAATTATAAATTAGATATCGCAGTCCTATGTTGCCTAAAGTTAGGCAATAGTTGATCATGATGTTACTTGTTGCTTATCATCACTTAAATATTTGATTGTGTCAAACATCAATTTGCTGTCATAGAGATTGCCTCTTATGATTGTCGCCATTTGTACTTTTTTAGTTGTAACAAAATTCAACTTGTATTGTAAGTCATCATAAGGTGGTGTGATTGGTTACAGAAAGAAATTGAGAAGAGAAAAAGAAATGAAAATTCATTAATTAAGAAATGCAAATGTTATAAAGAAATATACGTATAAAATGTCGTGTATTTAACTTTTAAAAAGTTAATATATTATGTTTTCTAATGTAAAGTTGTCCTTTTTAGGTTGTTTAACATATGTTTTTAGGGTACAAGTTAACATAACCCATTAAGAAAAGAGAAAGAAGTAAGAAATAGAGTAGATTCATTTTTTATTGTTGAAGTCAAACTAGCTCATTGATAGATTTTTAACAAGTGTACTAAAACTATTGAAGTAATAAATATAAGTTCGTATCTACGAGGACCGTGTTAATTTCAATTTAGCAGTAAGGTTATTATCTCCGTTGTTTAAAATTTGGGGACTGCCTGATGGTTGATTTGCATAAAATAATAAGAAAACTTATAAAATTGTTTTGAAAACAATAGAAGAGATGAGATTAAGTCTTTCGAATCCTCTGACTATGACTGTTTGGTAGACTGCACCTAAATTATACGAATATTTCTTTAGTTTTACGATGATTAACGAAAGTAACTCAAATCAATCTAACTAACTTGTAACTGAATTTCCAGCCAAAAGTTGTGCTTTTCAAGTTTCAAGGTACAAGGTTCAATGAAGCCCCATGATACCACTTGTAAGGTAAAATATTCGTTTCATTCGTCTATTCAAAGCACAAGGGATGCTTATTTGCAGTAAAGCATGAACAAGGAATATAAAAGACTAGATAACTTATGTTGCAAGTTATCTTATGAAAACAAAGTCCACACTTATCTAAATGCAAGCAACTCTAAACACCTTAAAATTGACTAAGTAACTCCTACTAATCCAAATATATATTAAGAAAACCAAATATATAATTTACTAATATAATCTAATTATAGATAAAAAAACCACCAACATATAGTCTATAATATCTTTACTCCACTAAGAAATGAATTTCACTAGTGTCATAGTAAATAATACAATTAATAGATGGATAAGACTTAGGTATAATACTAGACATTATCCTTACAACAATTATATGTGTACACTTCATGCGTTTATTCAACACCTTATTTTCTTTTTAACTCTCTCTTCCTATCACATTACAAACTTGTCACACCTATCACATAACTCTCTTATCTCCTTACCCTCTCATGATGTATACACCCCAAGGGTTTTACACAACATTTTCCTTGTTCTTATTGTTTTTTACTAAGAAAACTAGTACACTCTAAAAAAAATTAAGATACCATATAATATCCCCTTTACACATAAAGCTCTGAATTTTCCTCAATATCGTTGCCATCTTCAATATTGTTTCCTTGAAATTTAACATATTTATACCACCTAGCCATTGCAATATAGACTACAAGGTCAGCTGCAGTGAGTGCTGCTAAGAGGAAATAAAACCTATCCAAATGTCCCATATTTAGGTTCCCTGGAATCCAACCAAGCATGCCTTCATTTCTAGTTGATATCTTCATCACAATTGCAACAAGCAAGCTACTAACATAGTTTCCTAATGATATTGAAGTCATACAAAGTGCACTTCCAAAGCTCTTCAATCCATCAGGTGCTTGTGAATTGAAAAACTCCAATTGACCAACATACATGAAAACTTCTGATGCTCCTATTAGTACATATTGCGGTACTTGCCAAAATATCGACAATGTACTAGTCCCTTCGCAATGGCTACAATTCTTTTCTTCTTTTATCGCATACTTTAGCCGGAAAATCTCTACTAATCCTGCTGAAACCATTGCTATGATTGCTAATACTAGACCTATTCCCATCCTTTGAAGTTCAGTGATACCTTTGGATTTCATCCTAAATCTAGCAACAAGAGGATCGAGAATTCTCCGATAGATGAAAATGAAGGAAACAACACTGAGAATGTCAAAGCTTGACATGCTTGCAGGTGGGATGTGAAAATTGGAAATTTTAGTCTCCATTGCAGCACCTTGTTCCACAAAGAGTGATGCCATTTGGCTGAAGACAACAGAGAATAATATAGTGCATAGCCAAATTGGTAGTAATCTTAATATGCATTTCACTTCTTCTACTTGTGTCACAGTTGATAGAAACCATGGACTGCATTTATTTTCTTCCATCTGCTTCAAATCTTTTGGTGCAATAAATGCTGCTTTATCTAAAAATCTAGCAAAATTAGTTTAAATTCCATTAGTAACAATTCATCATCAAAATTGAACCTATGCAAACCCTCATAACCAAGACTAAAATATAAAGTATTTTAAGCAATCATATAACAATTATACAACCTATGATCTTGAGTTCTTGACTATATATACATATATGATTCTATGTTCAACATTTTTCATTTTCAGCATCATATAAGAAAATTCATATCATCGTGGTACATATACGGATTAAAATCATATATAGTTTTAAATCGAGGTTCACAAACATACTATAACGATTTTAGATGTCATTGCAATCGCATCACAAATGCAATTGTAGCCGCATCGACCATATTTGTTTGTATTTTACTTCAATATAAAGGTTTTTCGCGTAACTGCAACTTCATTCACAAGTTAAATCCATAATTGAAATGCTTACCTAAATCCTCGTGTGTGGTACATTTTTCTCCCTCCATTGGTTAAACAATCGTCAACCTCATAAAGTTTATCTTCACCTTCAAACATTTGAACCTTCCATTTTCTTATTGCTGCAACAAAAACTTGGCAAAATCTAGGAAGAGGGTTTCCAGCAGGTTTAAAGTATCTATATTTTGATGTGCCACAAAGAAACAAAACCAATGCTAGGGCAGCAGAACCAGCTGATACACAAAACCCTAAAGTCCATAGTCCATCATCTTCAAAATAGTCCAATATGGTGTTTGAGAAGAGTGATCCAATGTTTAATGCCAAATAAAAATAGCTAAAAAATGCTATTTTTGAGTGTTGTTCACTAGGGTTACTTTCATCAAATTGATCAGCACCAAATGTAGCAATGTTAGGTTGATATCCTCCATTTCCTAAGGCTACTAGATAAATGGATGCATAGAATAAAGTAGTTTCATATGATGAATGTGATCCACAAGGTAATTTTTTGGACCCACAACCATTAGGCTTCAATAGGAACATGTAAGATGTCAATGATAATGCCACCAAACCCTGTCACATAGAACATTATTAATTCTCATGAAAACAAAAGGATGGAAATATTCGTAATATATGTTTATATCAAAATACTAGTTAGCATGATCCTTATTATATTTTTATATTCGTCGGATTTTTCCCATCATGTCTTTCTTTTTTAAACAATATATGGTTTAAAGATGTAAAGTTATTTGAGGTAATAATCATTTTGGTCCTTGAATGTGCAACTAGTAGTCAAAATAGTCCCTCAATGTATCAAAATTTTAAAATAGTCCTTGATTGTGCACTTAGTCAAAATAGTTCTTTATGTTTAAATGCTTCGTTAACATTGTCATATTAGTCCCTCAATATACCTACTTATTGTTATATTAGTTCTTATAAGTACTTTTTTATTGTCATATCAGTCCCTATATGAAAAGAGTTAATGTCAATATTGATGACTATTTTAATGTGAAGGACTATTTTGATTAAGAAAGTACGCAATCTGAGACTATTTTGGAATTTCAAAATGACTATTACTCGAAAGGTATTTGGACAAATAAACCCTACGGATGGTGTATGAAGGTCTAACTTTATCACTCTTCACATGTCCATTCTTTTTCACCCATTCGCTCATCATTCATACCTTAAATTTATCTTTTAAAATAAGGTCAAAATATGTTTTTAATTCTTCTAAATATACCAAATTTTAGTTTAGTCCTTTTCAATTTTTTTTCCTCTAAATTTTTTGTTTTTAATTAATTTTTTAATTTTTCTACTAACATAATGAGTTATGAAAATGAGAGAAATTAATGCCCATTTTTTCTAATTAGTAGCTAATGAGTGTTTGAATCTGACACATACATATATCAAAGTTTATTAACTTAGACTAACAAAAGATACGAAGGTTCAAGTAATTAAATATACACATTTTCATTTCAACACATATAATATAAGTACTAATTAATTATACTTACAATAACAAAGATGACTTGGAAAATGGCACAAGTGATGTATCTTCCCCAATAAGAGTCGCTAAGGAAAGCTCCAAGAAGAGAGAAGATGTAAACTGTCCCTGTCCACTTGCTCACATTGTTTGCAGCATCAGCATTGTCTTGACCCATCACTCTTGTTAAAAAGAGTACCAAATTCACTCCCACACCAAAAAATGCTAGAGTTGCCAACCCTTGGTTCACTAATGCCAAAATTCAACATTAATTAAGATATATATATTTATAGAATTTGTATTCCCAGATATTTCCCTTGTATAGTGACTTAATTGTTTTGAAATCAAATATTCCTTTTTATCAAAATCATAATATTGTATGAACTTCAGTTTGCATGTATGTTAGATGTCAAAATATCATTCCTCTTATTATATATTATATGCGGTCAATTTATAAACAAAAAGTACTTTATAGATTCATTTATGTTTGAATTTAGTTACCTAAAATCAAAATCCCTGCGACCCAAGTTCCGGTTCGTTCTCGGACAGCAGGATGACCATGTCTATCGATAGATCCATCCATTGTGCAAACCTCGAGCTCCTTCTTCACCTTATTCTCCATTTTCTCCTGAAATATATATTCATAAATTCAAGTAGTAATTAATATTTATCGTTTTAAAAAATAAAAGTAGAATTGTTCTTGTTCCCATAGGAAGCATGAGAACCTACTTAAATGACCTAAAATATTTTAATTAGAAAATTTATACAATACCTTTGAAAAAAGTTTAGTCACTTAACAAATTATTAGGTACATTTATTTTTTTTCCTAAACATGCATTTAATTAATACTACTAACTTGTCTTGAAATACAAAAAAGTCAAATTAAATACACATACAAACAAAAGAAAATTTAGTAAACTTTATACACAAACTAAACACATGAACTACACTACTAATTTTTCTTAATATGTGTGAAATTAATCAAAGAGTCTTATACTCCCTCCGGTCTCAAATGTAAGCAACTTTTCACTTTTTAGATTCATTTATTACCACATACATCATTTATTGAATAAACCTAAAAAATGAAAAGTTACTTACATTTAAGACCGTAATTAATAGGGAGGGGAGGAGAGGGAGTAACATTGTAATGATCACACTCCTAAAAAAAAATAGTTTACAGATTCATATATTGATCCCTTGTCTCATATTTAGATGTCATAATATTATTATTTGTTTATGGGAAAAAATGTTTCAGAATCATAATATTTTGATGTCATATTTAGCAAGACCCAAAATGAATTAAGATTTAAGATAAATCAAGAAATACGTAAAATTAAAATGAGAGAACTAACCTTCTCAAGAAAATACAATGCGATCCTCCTAAAAAAACAATCTGTGACCTTTCAAGCAATAAATGAGATTGCAAGCAAATGCGAAATACTCTAATAATAGGTATGGGAATAGTTTAAGTTGGATGAACAAGTATATATTTTTGAAAGAATGAACAAGTATATATAGAAGTACATTAGGAGGATATTCATTGCACATTTTTTAATTAATTACACGTAGAATGTGACCTTTAAAATTTCAAAGGAAAAGTTTAAGTAACACAGCTGGGAAAGAAAAATTAGAAGAAACGTGATACAATTGGCTACATGATCACCGATCACCTATCACAATCATCATCACTTTTGATAGCATATAATGTTATAGGTGTACTCCAATTTTGCAAGCTGTGGGGGATAACTACATTCATTATTCATATTAACTTATGGGTTATGCTAACAACTTTTAGCGTGGTTGTTAAAGATTTAAAGGAGGAAGTGATTTTTTTGAAAAGTTAATTTTTGATGAAGTTTCAACGTGTAGGGCCGGACTTTGGGGTGTGCAAGAAGCTCAATGGAACCGGGTCTCCCCAAGGTATGGGCCTAAAAAAAAAAGTATAGTCTAGTAGTACTACTACTAAGTGTTAGATGTGTGTTTTTTTAGAGGGTGGTTTAAGGTTTCTCATGTATATAGTAGTGATTTTCACCTTTGGATGTACTGCATATATACTACACCTTGTATTTAACTTTTAAAAAATTTAAATAGAACATCGTTTTTTAAAAAAAAAAAATACATTTTTATTTTACTATGAGCTTCTTTTCACATACAGAACCGAGTCTCCGAATTCGTAAGAACGGCCCTGTCAACGTGTTAAGTACAAAATTGAAAAAGAAAAAAAAAATTCTTCGGTCGACTTCTATACTGTCCAATGACACTTGTTAAACTAATAATTGGTTGGGTTGCTAAACTAATAATTTGAAGGCTATTACTTTTTCCACCCTTGCCCATTCTTGTGCGCCATGCGCGCTTGACCAAATTACCCATTGTCTGAATTACACAATTCGGACATGTTTTAGATTACGAAGCTCGAAACCAATCAAAACATGTGCTAGGCTATGTCAAAGTTGGATCCTGGCCAATGGAAGGGTGCAAAACATTTCAGAGTATATAGTCCGGACACAATATTCATGTTCCGGAATATACAATCTGAAAGCCCTACATTTAAAAAAAGTGGGAAAAGTAACAGGTTTATTCGGATTACGTAATCCGAAAACCAACCTTGATTATATAAACCTTCCTAGAACCTAGCTGCACTTCACCACCTTTCTCTCCAAACACTCCCTACACCTCTAAAAACACACCATTTTGGGCGAAAATGTGATTTGGAGTAGCAATCTGGTTATCAAGATGCGTTAACATCATCATTTCCGACTGAATCCAAATGTAATGTGTATATAAACCTTCCCTCATTCGATTTCTAGACGCTTTCCTTTTGATCATGTCAACAAATATGTATTGAAGCAGTTCGGATTATGAAATCCAAAAACTAACAATATATTTCGGAATGTGTAATCCGAACAGCACCAGTACAAAAACTGTGTGCATTTTCTGACCCTGCTCTCGCACTGTTTCAGTAATTGATGTTCCCGATGATGCCTCCATTGAATTGCCACCTGATATTGAACCTTCTAAGGAAGCTTGGATTTACAACCGTCATCGGTAAATCCAATAAAGGTGGCAATGGAAGAAGTGAGTTTGTAATCGTGATATGTGAAAGAGGAGGTTCATACAAGGAGTACAAGAGGAAGACTCGGCGCAAAATTGCTGGTTCTGTTAAATATGAGTGTATGTTTTGGCTGATAGGTTATTTGTTGATTACTGGTGATTGGAGCCTCAAAGTTGGTGACGGTAAACACAACCATGACATGGCAGATGTGTTGAAAGGCCATAAAAGTGTCGAATGTCTAAACCCAAATGAACGTGTGGACCTTTATGAGATGGCTGAGTCAAAGGTTCCTCTGAGGCAAATGCTTACCAACTTAAGGAAGAGCAACAGAAACACTTCAACTACAATCAAGCATGTTTATAATGATATGAACATCTCTTGAAGTCGTTGGTTAAGAATGAGTATGTGTACCATTGTAGGAATTATCATGATTCCGATGATGTCTGTGATATATTTTGGGCGCATACAAATGGTATCAAGTTGTTTAACACATTCTATATGGTGCTTGTGTTGGATTCCACATATAAGACCAACAAGTACCGTCTTCTGTTGCTTGAGTTTGTCGGTAACACTTCTACCCAGCTAACGTTCTCCATTGGATTTGCTTACATGGTGTCTGAGAAGGAAGAACATGTTACTTGGGCTCTTGAGAGGTGTCGTGAACTGTTGCATTCCAAAGATCTTTACCCCAGAGTAGTTGTCACGGATCGGGACAATGCTTTGATGAATGTTGTGGATACCGTTTTCCCTAGGGCTACTGCTCTGTTGTGTGAGTATCATATTGAAAGAAATGTAAGAGCAAAGTGTAAGACAGATTGCAAAGTGAAGGATCTCAAAGGCAAGGATGGCAAAGATATAAAGCCAAATTCAATGGTGAAGACGATCAGCGTGCATAGGAGGATATTGTGGATTTCGATATAGAAGAAGCGTATGTAGGCATGACAACAAAACCCATACCCGCGGTTACACGTCCGAACCAAACCCAATTTGACGGGTTTTCCCCGTTTTGACTGAGTTTGGGTATGGGTATGGGTTTTCCCCGATTTCAAAATATGGGTATGGGACGGGTAACGGGTATATAGGTATCCACCCCGAACCCATACCCATACCCGTCCCAAATGTAAAAAACTACCCGTTCCAAATGTAAAAAACTACTTTATCTTGATAATAGGGTATGGGGACGGAGAAGGTAAAACCCGTCCCCACCCCGCCCCATTGCCATGCCTAAGCGTATGTTGTTAATTGCAACCGGTTCAAAGTTGTTTGCGAAAAATGATCCAAATTTGTGGAATATGTTGAAAGTACAATTTTGGGTCCGGTGAAGGAGAAGATTGTGAAGTTTTGGGTGAATCAAGTCATGCATATGGGGAATACTACAACAAACATAGTTGAATCTGCACACAGCTGGTTGAAAACGTATCTGACTAGTAGCATGAGTGATTTAAGTACAAACTGCAAATCCGTTTACGACATGATATAGTCACAACATACTCAGATACACGCTTCCTTACATACGAGCATTATCATGCTTGAACATAGATTCAAATAAAAGCGTTTGTGGTTTAGCTTGATTGGAAACATATCAAGGAAATAGTTGCATTATCTCGTAGACGAGGCAGATCGAGCACTTGATATTGGAATAGATAAATCCGAGTGTGGTTGTTCGAGTAAGATTACTTTCGGATTTCCATGTGCGTGTGCGATTGCATTGAAGATCAAGAACAACACCTCCATCCGTTTGGATGAAATTCACACTCACTGAAGATGTTGAGGTTCGAGTATGAGGGTGGCGTGAAGGATAGGAAGGAAGACATCTCACTGCTACCGGAATGGGATTTGCTTTAGGTATTTTCTGCCCATATTTATTACTTGACTTTCTTGACTTTCTGCCTCTGTTCTAACCAGTTTATATGATTTATGTCTGTAATGAGTAAATTTGGATTACATAATCCAAAAAGCTTTAGCACATTCTAGATTATGCAATCCGGAAATATAGAATTTACGCCCCATGCAACGTGAACTAGGATGTGCATGCGCATGGGGTGTAACGGGTTTATTCGAATTACATAATCCGAAGTTACTCAGTACAGAGGCAGAATGCACATTTTTTTTCTAGAATGCATGTTTTTTTCGCTAGTTCTTAATCTGACAGTTTTTAAAACACATTGTAGGCCCTGTTCAAGAACGCAGACTACAACTTGAAGTTGCATATTAAAGAACAATTTTGACGGTTTGTTTTGTCTGAGACTACCTTAATGTGTGCACCGCCAAACAAGGTCACCACGAAAGGAGCTCCGAAGAAAAATAAACATTTCATTCAGTCGACGAAGCGATCACCTTCGCTCTGGGAGATTGTTGATTCTCAAGAACAATAGACAAAAGCTTCACAAACAAATTCATCAGGGGCAAGTAGAAAGAGTGCACGGAAAAGCAACATGTCTCGTAATCCTCCTATGCAAATTCCCAAAAATCCTAAGAAACTCCCAATAATCCTAACCCAACTCCGGTTAAAGTCCACATACCACACAAACCAAATCCCAATTTGGATACATGACTTTATTGAAAAGGTGGTGGATGTAGCTGGTGATGGTCATTGTGGGTTCCGTGCAATTGCGGGTCTATGTAACTTGAGTCTTGAAGATCACCAAATGATCCATTACCAGCTGCACAAAGAGGTAATCAGTGAAGGAAATGCTCGTTACTAGCGGATGATTAATGATGATAGGCGGTATAAAGAGGTTTTGGATGCTCTAACATTTTCTGGTTTTGGTCATGCACCACTGGATAAATGGATGACCATGCCGGATATGGGTTTTTTCATTGCTCAGAAATACAACCACGTCGTTGTTCTACTGTCCATTGAGAAAGGGTGATCTGAAACCTTTTTTCGTCTATGGGGTGAACCACCACTTGTTTAGCGACTGATGTGTATGGCACATGTCAATGACAACCATTTCATGATTATACATTTGAAGAATGGTTGTCCTATTCCTCCCACTTGCCCACTATGGAGACAACATGCTC
>Ga0099826_10001882_pt1 | contig 13118 bp, 8 predicted proteins | sample Mtrugardesep15_FD_76830 | JGI IMG/M metagenome (GOLD analysis project Ga0099826, IMG submission 76830) | Root nodule microbial communities of legume samples collected from California, USA - M. trunc garden sep15 | ecosystem: Host-associated > Plants > Roots > Nodule | place: USA: California... | reverse complement strand
GAAAGGTCTATATTTTGTTATAAAGTATGAGGACTAGTTCGTTCTGTATTAAAAACAGTGTGTCCCCTTGATGATGTAGAATGGTGATCTGTGTCAGTACTATTATTATATTCTTCACCACCATTTGGTGTTTCTAATCCATCACCATTTGATCCTATCCCAACATGTTGTTGAACTACCAAAACTGAAGCACTTGCTGCAAAATCTGAAGATGCTAATAAATCACCAATTGCACCCATCTCAGGACACTCACTCCAATCAGTGAGTCCTTCTGTCAATGGTGATATCATTCCTTGACCTCTTCCAACTATAAAAAGATCATGAATATCATCCATTGCTCTTATTGCTGCTACTGTTTCCTCTCCATTGTTAACTACCTTCTCAAAATAATCAACTGAATCATCATTTCTGTATCTCGTCCTAAATTCATGTATTAGTTTATCATCAAGTTGTTTTTCTATATCTGTTTCAACTGTTAAAACACTTGGTCCATCTGAATCGAGTCTATGTTGTTGTCGAACCGGTTCAATTACTCTTTCGCCTGGGACGAAGCGCATTATTGTTAGGCTTGTACCGCTATGTTCCAACATTCTCCATCCATAGCATAGTGCTTCTCTGTCGTCCGGTCCACCAAAAAACATCACTGCTACATGATGTGATACTTGATCTGAGCCTATCCGGTTCGAACCGCTTAAGCCTCTATCGACTAGAATTCCGACCGAGCAAGGTGCATTTGCTAGTACATTTTGGTTGATGGTTTGAAACGCCATGTTTGTTGCTTCCATTGCACCATCGACTGTTTGTTGTTTATGAAATGGGACGATTATTAGAGATACACGCTTGTCTTCTGCTAAATTGCATATATCTTCATGCATTGTGGAGTAAGGGGAAACTGCTGACAAGGGCTGGACCGTGACAAACGAAGAGTTTTTCTCGTAATTTTTAAAGGCGCTGATTATATGGTCGGATTGAGCTTCGGTTCGGTTGTGGGCTGGATGTTCTGGTTTACTTGTGTTATGAACAATAAGCATTGCTGATGTGCGGCCGCAGAGTTCAACCAAATGGAGCACATAGGCGCATATCGGCGACCTCTTTGTTGGATTTGAGGCTTCAAGGAGGCTGATCATTGTTGGCACGTTTCGAGGACTATGGACACAGACTAGTACTTTAAATTCTGCATCTGCTTTTGATACCTGAATTGTTCTTCTTTTGTAATATATGCTTCTCCTTGATGGTCTATAAATTATTGATACAGCAGGTACAATTATTCCAGTCATTATGACTGTTATGATCACCATAACTGCAAATGATTCTTCATCAAAAACCTGTAACAATATTTTATTTTATTTTTATCAAAACGAGTCATTGAGAGGAACAAGCAAACCACAAATAGCAATCAATAGTACTATTGTATTTGCACCTTTTGGTCCTTTCCAACATTGAGCACAATCATTTCAACTAGTCCTTTTGTGTTCATGAGTAAGCCAAGGGTAATGCCTTCGCGAATCGGCATTTGATAAAAGATTGCAACAGCTAGAGTTCCAACAATTTTGCCAATGCAAGCAAGAAAAATGACAAGAATAAGAATAGCCCAAGTACACGACCCTCTAATGAGTCCTATATTGGTTTTTAACCCACTCATGGCAAAAAAGAGAGGTAACAAAAGTCCTGAAACAAAATCCTCAAGCTTTTCTACAAGAGAAACACCAAGCGGTCCATTCGGAATTGCCAAACCGAACACAAAAGCTCCAAAAACAGAATGAGTTCCAATAGCATCAGTGATGAAACCGGAGACCATGACTCCGGCTAATATAAGAGAAATATAAAACTCACTGAAAGATTCACCCTCAGGTGTTTTCTGAACTATCCATGAAGCTGCTGGTCTAACGACGTAAATACAAATGGCAACAAACGCTGAGCCAGACAATAGAACCCAAAGGGAAGCAAAAGAAGTTGCTTGGTTCTCAGCCATTGCAATGGCTAAAGCCAAGAGAATCCAAGCACACACATCACTAATGAGTGCAGCCGAAAGAGCAAGCTTTCCTATATCCGTGTTGATGAGTTTTAGCTCGGCGAGGATCCTAGCTAGAACAGGAAATGCAGTGACAGAAAGAGCGACACCAAGGAACAGAAGATAAGTTCCTTGGTTCATGTCACTGTTGCTTTCTCTTTTCAAAAAGAAGATGAAAGCACCGCCAAGGATGAAAGGCAAAACCATGCCGGCAACTGCTGCAGCCACTGCCTTTCTGCCTACGCTGCGCAAAATCGTTATGTCCATCTCCACACCAACCAAGAAAAGAAAATAAAGAAGACCAACATTCGCCATTGTTTCAATCACTATCACACTTCTTAGAGGGAATACTGCATTGGCAAATGTTTCGTTTTTTCCTAGCACTGAAGGACCTAACATTACTCCTCCCTGCACCGAAGATAATGTCACGTCACATCTATCAGCATTATGAGATGATCACAGTTTTTTTTTGTGTTTGAAAAGAAAACAACTAACCAGAATTTCGGCTATGACGCGCGGCTGGCGAAAGGGCTTGAGAACAAAGACAAATATGCGGGTAGCTGCAACAACTAAGGTTAATTGTAAGATGAAAAGTGGCAGAGAAAATTCCAAAGGGCTGTCTCCTTGCCATATTCCGTTCGTTGTTATCATGGCTGGTGCATAACACACTATATAATCATTTGTTTTGTTTCTTTTATCGGCCATATTTTTTTCCTTGTTAATCTTCTATTGCTATATAACAACTTTCACGTCCTGTTATATGCAATCCTAAGAGAGGATTCTTTCATGTGTCAAATTTGCATTAACAAGGCACCAGCAGCATATAATAGACAATATCACATTACAGTATAATTAGTTATTGAGCTTTGTACAAAGAGAAAGAAAGAAAAAAACTAAATTTGAAAGAATGTTGTTAAAGTCCAGTTCTTGGACAGATATTGCAGATGGATGATAAGGAGGGAAAAAAATGTAAGAAGAAAAGGAAGGACAATTTTACGTTTTTGCTTTGTTTGACGAAATTAGAAACTAGAGGAAGGTAGAGAGAAAAGAAGGTTGGTTTTGTTTTGGTGGTTTTCCACTCCAAGTGGAAATTCTAGTTAAATTCTATGGCCTATGTTGTGCAGAGGGGAGGGAATCTATTTTAAGAAAGATTGTGATTTCATGTTTATGTGAGTGATTAGTTGAAAATGGACATGTGTATGTCTGTGAATGAATTTGTGCAATCCAAATTGGCTAATGAATTTAAAAAGAGCATGTGTTAACGATGTGAGAATGATCCTTATGATCTTCTGAAGAATTCTAAACTTTCAATATTATATGAATTAAACTCTTAATTGTTCAAAACACTATCAATTACAAAATTGGTAGGTTATGCATATGGATTCTTCGGTAGAATTCCGAATCATGGTATTTTGCAGCTTTAGCTCAAACTATTGGAATTTTTCAATGAGAAATTAAGAGCCGTTTTTATGTTAGGAAAATATATTTTGATATTTGACATCAAAATTTGACAACAAATTAAATAGTTAATGAAGTTGCTTATGAAAGAAGAAAAAAATAGTAGTTAACAAAGTTTAAATATGTTGTTAATTAATTTCAATTGATTTCTTCAAAAAAAAAAAAATCAATTGATTGATTGTCAATAAATATAAAAGTATCACAACTCATTAATCATCAACTAAATATAATTAATCATAACAAAAAAAATTAAATATAGTTTTCTTTTTGAAGAAAAAAAAATTAAATATAGTTAATCATCAATTTTAAAAAAACATTAACTACAATTGTATATTTGACTACAAATCATGGTTGATGAATATCATGTATATTTGTACGCTTGAAAATCATATATTTTAAGCACAAATCGGATAGTTAATGTATATATGTATATTTAAGCACATGAAAAATCATAATAATGATGTTCAAATCCTACAGTTTTATAATCATAATTAATTTTTCAAAATTATTCTCCAAAAACAACATGTATTGTGAAACGGAGAGAATACATATTTAAATTGTATCAACTATCTAATTTATTGTCAAATTTTGACCTCAAATTTGTGTCAATAAAACAATTCTTATGTTGCTAAAATTGGGAAGAAAAAAAAATCAAATGTAATTTTCATTTGGATGCTGAAGTTAATGCAACATTTATTTTTATGTATAACTTAAGGGTCTTGTTAACCAGTGCCTGGTTAAGGAATCCTAAAGTAGAAAAGTTGTCTTGGAAATATAGACTGTTACTTTTGACCAACTAATTATTACACCACTTTTTAATAAAATTTTACTTTTTTTGGCTGCTTAACCAATGCCTCAGGGGCACAGGTTAACATTGTCCATAACTTAAATGCTAGTGTCAAAATGATTCATAACTATAAGTAATTTATTTGAGAATATGAATGTCACACCTTTTTTTTTGTTGGTACACTATCATCATGTCACACACCTCTCATTATTAGACTATATTCTCCAATTTATAATACACAGAAGGATCCAAGTTTGAAGATAATTTTCCAGTATCTTCAAACTAGATATTGTGGTTAAACTACATGGAAATATTTGTTGGGTACACATGTGGATGTTTTTTTACTGTCTCCTTCAACCATTTCTCCTGTTCATGGAGATTGGATGGAGGAACATCATATACATCACTAAACATGTCTGCAAGTGGAGGTTTTTCTACACTCTCAGCAACTTGAATGGTCTGTAGAAGCTGTAGCAGGAAATGAGTTAGAATAAATATTTAACAGTGTTTTTAGGGATCCGCCTAAATCAAATCCAAGAAAATTAATTATGATTATAAAACTGCAGGATTTTTGGTACAAAATATTTTAAGGTGCAGTTAACCAAGTCATCAGATACCCCACGCCTGTGTCAATTGCATTAGTATAGGAAGAACACTTTCAGCGACGATTACGAATTCATGGAATATATTTGAAACGGAACTATGGTATCTAGTATCAATCAAATGATTTTTCAGGGACAAGATAGCTAGTTACCTGTTGTCTCAAACTGTTCCTAAGCTCAGACTCAGCCATGTCATTCCACCAACCATTCCTTTCTATCCACTTTCTAAATCTTGCTACAGGATCACGTGACAATCTCCACCATTCAATCTCGTTGGCGGGACGATACTTGGTAGAGTCATCTGACGTGGAGTGGTGTCCTACTCTATATGTAAGAGCCTGCAAAAACAGAAGAAACAGTTACAATATTGGTCTGCTGTTAACATGCTTCAATATGAAACTGTATACCAGCATTCTGCCATTTTTCTTTTAAACATGTCCAAAGATTTGACTTCAAAGGTTATCATTTTACTTCTATTAGAATTGGTCTCTCTTCGCTGACTGCCATTTGACGAGCAGCTTGAACAGCACTATAAATGGCCAGAGCATCATTCCCATCTACACGTAGGCTACGGACTCCATAAGCCTGTCCTTTCACAACAATACCATCACCTATGTATAAACAGGAAAACCAGTCCAATATATCGTTAGATATTGCAAGACAATGCTAAAGATATAGACAGTAAGAAAATAATTGAAATAGAAGGAACGATAAATTACTTCGAAACTGATCTGATGTAGGGGTACTAATAGCCCATCCATTATTCCGGCATATAAAAATAACAGGGGCCTCCATTACTGCTGCAAAATTCAATCCGGCATGGAAATCTCCCTGTCATAGCTCATAACTCAATCTATTACAATATAAAAAGCAAAAGGGAAAAAAAAATCTTAACATATCGAGGATCCTTGATAATAATTGCTGTTGAAAACAAAAGCACTCTATCACACTCATTTAATGGGATGGGCATGGGATGACTGCAGATTTTTTTTTTCTAAAAAAAGTATATGCAACACTCATAAACCATAAAAAGATATTGAGTTTAAAAGTTTTAGCCAAGAGTGATACAGTATAAAAGTTTTAACCACAGAAATATCCTTTCAGAAAGAAAAGAAATGAGTCTGCTTTTATGGAAATTATACAATTTACCTCACTTGAACCACCATCTCCAAAGTAAGTTACGGCACATGCATCCTTTTTGTCCATCTTTAAGGAATATGCAGCTCCAACAGCATGAGGAATTTGTGTACTGCAGATCAAAGTAAATTTTTCACTTTGTAACTTTCAATTTCATAATCATTGGGAAAAATAGCATCAGCAGCAACAATAATATTGTTATTACTACTAAGGGGACTATTTTGGAATTTCGATACACTTAGGGACTATTGTGGCTACTTGTTACACATTCAGGGACCAAAATGAATGTTACCCCTAGTAATAACGATATTATCATTATCATTATCATACATCAAAGTTTTGTACATTGAATTTTTCAATACTTACGCAACAGTTGAAGCTACATTCATGTAATTGTGTTTGTTGGACCCATAATGGGCCGGCATCTGCCTTCCTTTCCCATTATCGAACTTATTTGAAAAACACTGATTTGCAAATTCTTGCAGAGTGAAGCCACGCCATAACAAGACTCCTTGTTCCCTATACTGCACACAATCAATAATATCATTTGTAAGATCGTCTCTGGTAAGCTAACTCTTGAGCAAAATATCCCCAATGGAAGTATGAAATTCGTGCTAATTTTTTTTCTTCATAGATTTTTGTTGCATTGCTCATATTGTAATGCAAGGTTGTCAATCGTGGATTGCAGAAAATAACTGTTAAATTTTGCTACATTAAATTGCTATTCGACAACACTTTATAGTAAGGGCATCGCGGCACGAAATAACAACAGTTTGTTAAAATTCAGCTACACTATAATGCTATAGCCGCCATTTGACAACATTGTACGTACACCTGTTTGTATTGACTAATTTGAGCTTATCTACTGACATAAATTCTTTTAAAATATTTTATGAAAACAACTTATAATTTATACAAAAACAATTTAACCTTGTTTTATCTTTTGCTATAGAAAGAGCTTATACAAAATATAATTTTGATCGTATAACAAGTAACCTGCGGGAAAATAACATCGTCCATTGAAAGAGCTGCAGCTGATGCAATGTTGATAGCTTCTTCACCATTTGTTGTTACATAAAATGAGATTCTTCCTTGTCTTTGTGCTTCATAGAAGATAGTGTCCATAGTTTGAAGTGCAACCATGTTATTGTACATTTTAACAGCAACATCCTCATTAACCTAAACAACATCAATTTCTAAGATACTAATTTTCACATAGTAAATGCAAAATGAATGAAAGTGCAAACCTGAACAAAATCAGTCCCAAAAATTGGTTCACCATTATCATCAAGAACACGGTAACAAGGAACTCTGTGTTGTTGTGATTCAGATAAAAACGTCATTTGAGGTATGAATTTGACATTTCCACCAGGAAAATCTATGACCTGATCGTGAATGGGGTTATGAGCGGTGGTGGAGTTAAAGCGGCGAAGGTGTTGGTTGGTGAGATTAGGGTTCCGACGAGTGGAAGATGAGAAGAAGTTGGATTTGAAGTAGGTGAGAATGGTGGTGGATTTTCTGATCATCGTGTTCATGCTCATGCCAAACTCAATAAACAAAATCAAATAATTATTGCGTGATGGAGTTAAACACTCAAAATGTCACTTTAACTTAATTTTGTCATTAATCTTTTGCATCAACCAAGAAATTTGCTACTAATAGACAAAAATGTCTTCCAAATTGGGGTATGATATGAGATAGTAAGTCTATGTGGAACTCAACTCACTTCCATGTCATAAATATGGATAAGGATTAATACTAACTAGTAATTTTTGTTGGATTAAACCACTAATCAATCTTTGTAGTAAACTTTTCTTTTTTTAAGATTATAAATATTTTAAAAAGTTATCTAACTATATTAAATTGTTAAATTAGTACTTATATTTAACAGTGTATTAACAATTTATTATCATTGTACTAACAATTGATAGAGTATATTTAACGGTTTATTAACACTTAGTATCAATTTAGTCTATAAATTTATTCACTTATCATCAAATTAACATTGTGTATGTTTGTATCACAACAATTCATTGTGAGTTTTTAAAAGTTACATTTTATAGCTTTAAAAAATTACGATGGATCATCATGATTCTAACATGTCCACCGTGTTACTATACGATACTCTTTTACTAAAAAATTTTGGTTTGTGATTACATGTATTGTGCTTTAACTTAAAGTCGTCAACGATTTCTTCCTCGAAGTTTCCAATTTTATAAGGGTGGTGCATTTGAAGCTTATAATTGGTAAGAGAAAATATGATGTGCGGGAATCTCCATAATATTATGAATATAATTTATATACACTATCAGCGTAATTTTTATAATGTAAGTCAATCATACTTCAATCATAAAAACGGATTGATTTTAATCATAATTACTTCTAAAATAATATATACGAATGATAGTGATTTGTTGGTGGTGTAAAACGTTTTAGATTAACGTGTATCCGAATTGAACTCATATATTTCTTACTAAATAATAAGAAAAATAAACAAGTTTCCATATTGCAAAGTTCACCCTCCTGACTTTGAAAACAATAGGTAATCACTCTGCTTGTGACAAGCATTTTTATTACCATCATAATAACGTGCAAATTAAAGAAAGTACAAATATAGTTGTGCTCAAATCCTAATGTTATATATAACTACTGAGGCATGTTTATTCCTTCCATGTCATCATCCAACTCCCAAGACAGAAAAACTTCGTCTTGCCATGAAAGATCAGTTCCACTGTCATCATCATCGCTGTTACAGTAATTTACACCTTGTTGAGGATACATGTTCTTATCAATTTCATAGACTCTGCATAAAACCCACTCGCTCCAATTTTCACCCTGTCATGCCATGCATGATGCACCATTTAATTAATTAAACTAGATAGCTAACTAGGGAGAAAATAATTTTTAATTAACTTATTGACAAATAAATAATGTCACTTACCACTTTATTATCACCATGATATGAAACAGTACTTTGATCAAATCCAGTGGAACAAATATGATATTGTTGCATTACCCAACTTGTTTCAGAACTTTGTGCTAATTCGTCAATGTGGAATAATAGGTACTTCTTCATTCCCACTTTCTGGTCAGTGCCTGAAAATATTGGTTCTGTCACACCAATTTCCTCCCAATATCCATTTTCAGTAGTGGATTTATTTTCCTTCACTTTGGCGAAGAAATAGTATTCATCATTTCCACCGCACAATGCCTTATCTGTACATGTTAAATAAGAGTTTAAATATGAAGTTTATTCATCGAATATTCATGCATTAGACGTATGTATAGGTTAATTGAATCAAATGAATGATACATAACATAAGAAATGGTACGTATATATAAATAATCTTAAAACGACAACTAAAAATATCGAAGAAATGGAGTACCATTTAATTCCCAAGGAACAAGTAGAGACAGATCTAGATCAGGGATGAAGTTTTGATGAGATGGAATAAGAGAAGCCTTAGAATAGAGAAAATGAAGGATAAGTTCTTCATCTGTTGGAGAGAAGACAAACCCAGGAGGAAGCTTGACAATATCTCCCATTCAATGATATATTTGAATTTTGAATTGAATTTGTTAGTTCCCTAGAATTAATTAATTTTGTCACTATATATAGAGATTTTGATTGGTTGTTAATTATTCACAAAAATGGATTTGATGGAAGAAAAGACTGCGGTACATAGACTACCATCTCAAGAAAGGAGACCCAATGTCCCAATCCATACAAAGAGACGGCCAATATTACTAACAACTCAAGTTAGCTTTACTATTTTTTTGGTAAGAGAAGTTAGCTTTATTGATAATACATTATTTAACATTAAATTATTGTCATACTCAGGTTTTTTTTTTTTTTTTGTCGAATCATACTTAGGTTGTTAACTTAGGAAGAATAAGTATCAAGACATTTGGGGCCTGATTACATCACGAGTCATGCATGACATACCGATTAATGTGTTTTATTTTATATGCAAGCAAGTGGTCTCATGTTTCTTTTAGCAAAAAAAAATTCTCATGTTTCGCAGCAATTTACTTTTACACTTTTGAATTGAATCAGTTAGAATCAGTTAGTAACATAATACAAAAGGTATTTTTATTCCATTTTATCCAAGTTTTTCAAATTCAACTCTTTCAAAGTGAAGGGTGCAAAATAGAGATAAAATAGGTTTAAATAGGTTTTCAGTTATGCAAATATATCTCACGCAGTTGTTAACAATGTTGGAGGAATTAACCAGCTTTGGCCAATTTGTTCATGCATTTACGTCGGCAACGTGTTAGGGAGGGTGAGGCTAGTGATTAGCTGTTTGCGATGGAGCAAATTTTGTATTTGAATTTGTCAAAGGTCGTTTTTGAAGTGAATTCACAAATGACCATATCACTTTTATCACATTATTTGTTTTTCGCTTGTTCTATTCGAATTCTAAAATCTTCACAAATAGCATATGAATGTTATGCGATGATAGAAATTGATTTTGAATTAAATGATTTTGTAGAATTGATTTTTGATAAAAGTAGATTGAATGTGGAAGAGAGATAGAAGCAAATGAAATCATGTCAAATGATGTTAGGGAATATGAGATGAGATGTCTATATATTATTATTATTGTATAAATGAAATGACATGAGGTTGTTTCGTAAAAAAAAAAAATACATGAAGTAGAGACATATATCTTATTTAGAGAATGCATATGAAGTAGAGACATGAAATAGTTAAAAATTCTAATGTTTTAATTGAATTTTCTTTGTTTCATATATATGATATTTTAAAATTTTAAAAGAAGATGTGATGTTAAAATCTCTTGTAGATTTTGTATCTTTGAAGTGCGTTGTAGCTCTCGACACTCTCTCTAACTCCATGCTATACTCATAATTAAATTAATCAACTCATGTAGATTGTATTTACGTAAACAACCAACCAAAAAGAGTCGACAAGTTTTGGCTTAATATAGATTGATAAGCCACCATTAACGATTCAATAACCGATAAAGTTTATGAAGTAGTTGGCATGTCACTTTTAGCCGGCACTTATACAATAATGTATTTTTCTTTGTTTTTTTTATCATCGTGTGGCAATGTCATTTGAAACCTTATTAATTCTCATCCTGGAAAGAAAACCATAGCCAGAAAGAAAACCACACGCGTACCACGGTTACGTGGATTATTAGTTGAGTTTTGTTTGATAGTGAGAAAGAAACTTTAATTTCAATGTGAAGGCAAAAAAACATCTACTCATACATGCATTATTAACCTTTCATGGCCACTATCACTCTTCTTCACAGACAGAGATTGAAGTCAGTCTTTGGCATATGTGTCTAAGGCCTTGGATATAGGTATCTTGCTTTCTACGCTATAATTCTATATCTATCAACAAATAAATCATCCTTGTGGATATTATTGATGAGTAATGGTACGGTGCATGTATTTTTTGGTGGTGGTCGGAGTTTGAACATCAAACTTTGCATATATTATGTATTGTTCATACCAACTGAGCTATGCTCACGAGGACGTACGGTGCATGTGTTTAATAGTTTTACAGGCACCCCCAAGTTTTTTTTTTTATTTACTTTTTATAGCAAATACAAATTCATTCAATGGAAAAATATAAGAATATTAACTAAGTGATTGAACTCAAGTGACCAATGAGTTCCACCGAGATGAATCATGCGGAAGCAATTGAGTTTAATTTCTGATGAAATAACTATTGGTCAGATTTTAATATATTTGTTGATATTATTATTTTAAGCATATTGTGTTGCAGATGTGATAAATTAATCCAAATCTAATCACACACTCAAGAGAGGTTGCAAAATTTAGTGAATCCAAAATCCGTCAGATAAATGAGGTGGTGTGGGTTGGCCTATTTGTCACCCTTATGTATATCTATGATAGTTCATTTTTCTATTGTAGTGTTAGTTTATCTCAAAAAATAGTTAAGATAATCTTATAATTTGAAAAAGGACAATTAAGAACAGAGGTAGGGATGAAAACAAACAAGAAGTACACTACTTAGAAACAGGCAAAGCTTTGGTTTCGTACAGCTAGTTTCCTACGAATGAATGAATTGCTATGCCATTAGTTTATGGTTTGAGAAAGAAGTTAACATGATTACTGATTATGAAAGTGAGTGCAGATAGTGAGATAATAGTAGTCTAGTACCATGTTTTACCTCGTGACAATGTGCTAATAAAGACACGTTTGTTACTGGATCAAGTAGCTGGATTTTGGATCTCCTCAGAGTTTAGAACTAGTCACAGTAATCAAGGTGGCATTGAGAATGAAGGATTAATAAAACTCTCTTATGTTGACCAGACAAACAAATACAGTAACTCTCTAACGTGAACAATTATATTATATTTGAGTAGTTCTATTTTTTAATGTCAATTTGGTAAAGAAATAGCAAAGCAAATGCACGTGAATGAACTGTGTATACACAAGTTAGAGGACCTCAGTATCTTTGCATTGAAATCCCTTTGAACCACTCATTATTTTAGTGTTAGTAGCTTAGGCCAAAACAGTTTATTATTAAAACAATAACAATTAACAACATGGAATAGAGATAGAGAGCTAAATGGTTTTGATAATAAGAAACAAGTAGAAGAAAAAGAGAGATAAACATTGTATAGAAACAAAACAAGAAATTCAATGAAGAAACAATGGTGTGAGATTGAGGCAATAGGCATCAACTACAAGATCACATCAAAGCAACCTTCTAAAATCTTCAACAAACCTCCAAAACCTGATGGTGAAGAAGATGGTGAGAAACCAGAAGATGAAGCAAAAGCTGAACAAAGGCAAGGTAGTGGAGTTAAGCATGTCCTCAAGGATGTTAATTGCATAGCCAGGCCATGTGAAATTCTTGCAATTGTTGGGCCAAGTGGAGCAGGAAAATCATCATTGCTTGAGATTCTTGCTGGTAGAGTTAGTCCACAAAATGGTGGTTCTATTTTGGTGAACCAGGAGCATGTAGATAAATCTCGGTTCCGAAAAATTTCAGGGTATGTTACACAAAAAGACACCCTTTTCCCCTTACTTACAGTTGAAGAAACCATGATGTTTAGCGCAAAACTAAAGTTAAATCTTTCTCCAGAAAAACTAAGCTGTAAGGTTAAGTCACTGATTAAAG
>Ga0099826_10001881_pt1 | contig 13118 bp, 4 predicted proteins | sample Mtrugardesep15_FD_76830 | JGI IMG/M metagenome (GOLD analysis project Ga0099826, IMG submission 76830) | Root nodule microbial communities of legume samples collected from California, USA - M. trunc garden sep15 | ecosystem: Host-associated > Plants > Roots > Nodule | place: USA: California... | reverse complement strand
CTCTGCAACCATCATCAAACCCGTCGTTACCGCCGTAACTGTTTGTTACTTCTCCCGGCGACGACCATGGCGGCGGCGACACCTTCAAAATCACAAACCCTAACCCTTCTCCGCTCCTTCATCCGCGTTTCTCGTCAATTCCCAGATTACAACATTCGCGAATACACAAAACGACGCGCCGTCGATGCGTTTCGACAAAACGCAGCACTTTCTGAACCTTCTTCGATTTCCGAAGCTTTCTCGTTTGGAAAATCTCAGCTTGATGTTGCTAAACGACAGGCCGTTGTTTACTCTATTTATGCTCCTTCTCTTCCCAGTGTTATGGACCTTCCTAATAAACCCTTTTAATCAAGGTTCGTTTTTTTTCTTCTTAAACCCCTTTTTCTAAAGTTTCAATTTTTGTTTTGTTTTGTTTGTGGGTTTTAGGTTTTTTTACTAATAAATGGGAATTTGAGGCGTTGTTTGGAAAAACAGCTTCATTTCCAGCTTATAGCATAAGCACTTAACGTATAAAGCGCTTATAATGAAAAGCTACAGTATATACATAATAAAAGATAAAATGAAGTCAATTTTTGTTCATAAGTTGCCTTGGAGAACTTATGAAAAGAAGTTGAAAACAGGGTTTATATAAGCTGTTTTCATAAGTTATCCACATGCTTATGTTAGTAGATAAACTCAAATAAGTCAGTCCAAATAGGAACTTAATTTGTAGCTCAAGTATCTCTACTATTGGCTCTTGGGGTAATTTGCAGCTTATCGCTTTGGATAAACAGCTTAATTTGCAGCTTATAGTATAAGAGCTTATTATAAGCTTGTTTGGATTAAGTTATTGGAGCTTATATACTGGCATAAGCTCTGTGAGACTGTTTGGGAGAACTTATGAAAACAGCTTATGAATTTTTTTATAAGGTTTTGTTAGCTTATTTTCATAAGTTTTCCAAGATATCTTAGGAAAACAGGTTACAAAAACAATTGAATTTTATCTTTTGCTAAAGAAATAGCTTATCTAGGATTATATGTAAGTGCTTATCACGATAAGCGCTTGTGCTATAACCTGCAAATAAACTATTTATTCAAGCAGGACCTCACTAAACAAAAGATAAATAAAGTCAAATTGTTTTGGTATAAGTGATAAGCTCTTTTCATGAGTTGCCTTGGAGAACTTATGGAAATAAGTTGAAAGCAGCTTATGATCATGTCATAAACTGTTCTCATAGGTTTTCCCAAATAGTCTCACAAGTCTTTATGACAGTAGATAAGCTCAAATAAGTTAATCCAAACAGACTCTGAATTTATAACTCAATTATCTTCTCTATTATCTCTTTAATTTAGGGTTATGTTTGAATGAACATGTAGATATTTTCATTATAATAAATAAATTTTGGGAGCTATATAATGTTGATATAAAATTAAATAATCCAAATGGGTAGTCCTAATTGTGTTATTTCGTTGATGCATTATGCTGTTCATGTATTGTTAGCAAGGTAGCCAGGATCGAGTCCCAGCTTGTAGGATCGCACGATCTTACGTGCTTTCCCCATCCAAACGAGCTGCGACCTTGATCTGGTTCATTTCTGCCATTTTTTTGGTCAGGATCGAGTTCTTTAGCAGGAACGTAAGCAAAAAACGAGCTGGGCTGATAAAAATTGGTTTGGGCTTGCGAACCGGGTTGGGTCAAAATTAAAACCCGGTTCCATATATAAGGTTTTACCCCAGTTCTTTCCTTCGTTCACCTTCGCAACCCTTTCTCTTATCCAAAAAAGCGGCCGCCTGAACCCAAACTGGAGAAATGGCCGCCGTGAATCCCTTTTCTCTTCTCCAAAACTACTCACCGTGAAATGGCAGCATGAGTTCTCTTCCTTTTGTTCTCTTCCTTCTGTTAAGTACTACTGCACTTTAATTTATAACCTTAATGTTGCTGGAGACTTATTATTTCATTCTTTTGATAATACAATAGATATTAAGATTTAAGACTATATTAGGTTGTGGGGCAAGAATCACTGCTATGATTGATTTTTAAGTTGTTTTGTTCTTGTATTGTAATTTTTAAGTTTTTGTGTGTGTATATATATATGTTAAGTTACAATTTTGCCCTTGAGTGGGTTCTTATGAACCGTGTTACGTTCCCCGACTTTACGTCCCTTCACCGGCCGATCGAATCTATGTAGAAACTCGATCACATTGATTGTTAGTATGTTGCATCATTGCTTTTCTGAGATATTGTCTACATTAGGTTTTATGTGAATCATCACGGTTTTGTCCTTAGTTAAAAGGCTTAGGTTGACTATAGTAGATGCCAAGACTCAGTTTGTTGTTTGTTTGTAGGTTTTAGGTTTGTGCATAATATTTGGGATTTGGGTATTACTTAATTTGCAACTCAATTATCTTCTCTATTAGCTCTCCATTTTAGAGTTATGTTTGAAATTGAATGAACATTAAGATACATTTTTGGGGAAATTACTTTGACCTCCCCTGATGTTTGCTATAATGTCACACACACCTCCTAGTTTTTAAATAGACAAAAACCACCATTATTTGTGTGATAGGTGACACATTCCACCCCTCTCTGTGTCTGTTTGTTGACAGTAATAGAGCTGTCTCTTATATCACACAAACTCAACTGTGCAACTTTATTTTTCTGCAGATTGAGTTGAAGGAATTACCATACGTACGCCCACGTGGTAGTTTTGTAGGTAGGTTTGTAGAACTAGTGCTACATAACAAATTTGTGTTGAGAACTCAACTGGATCAGTTAATATTATCAATACCTAAGAGGATGAGATTTGGAACAAAACCATTGGGTATGTACATCAATATTTTGCAAATATTTCAAAATTGAGTGCTAAGTAGTTTTTTGTACCCGACTAATCTTGAGGGTTAGGTAATTTGAGTGAGAATATTGGGTCTGTAATTGTTTATTTGTGGCTTATAAGGCTTGGACTTGGAGTTCTTCCACTTTAGCCTCGAGAAGCTAGTCACATTTGATCCATTTCCCACTAAATTCGAGGGCAATTTGAGTAAGAATATTGGGTTTGTCAATGACATTAAACCCATTTCCAAATGAAGCTAGATGGAGTGTTGTTAGTTTAATTGAAAACAAACACAAAGAAAGCCATGTACTTTTTATTCGTAAAAGTTATTATGTTTGACGTTTTATGCACTCACGCATGATGCATACAAGGGTTGTGTGAATGTCAGTAGGCTCAGCCATTGCAAAACAAGCGATGAAGACAATGTTTCACATATCAGATGCAATGAACGCAGAATGAAAATTCGTATGTGGGGCTTAGTTTCCTTCTTTAGGTAACGGCTGCCAAATGCAATTAAGGTTAAGGGAGGTTATTGTTTACAACAAACTAAACAATGGGTGTGTGTCTGACATTACAGCAAACTGTAGAGGATGTGTTATTTCGTTGATTTATTTTGTTGTTTATGTATTGGTTGTATGTGTTGCGACCTCGAGTTTGTTGAATTGTTTATTCTGTCTGCTTTAGGTCTTTTGTGAGTCATGGTTTTGCCCTTAGTTAAAAGGTTTAGGTTGAGTAGTGTAGATGTATATAAACTATGTTAAATCTCGATTTTAAAGAAACTTTTTGGTGTACATTCAGAACAGCATGCTAGGAGGGAAGACAGTGCAAGTGTTTGTAAAAAAAATATTTGATTTATCTTATGACATAATGCTGCATAAGTGTTGGAAACAAATTACGAAAATATCTTATGATATACTTATACGCTGGTAGCTTAGTTTCATAAGCTTATTTTCATATATTATCAGAATAGTTTAAACAGAGTTCACATAGAGTTTCCCCTGGTTTCATGTTCTTATGTTGAAACAATTTATACACGGATGCTTTAAGATTTAATACTTACTCAGTGAATGTTTAACAGTTGTTTACCCAAATGTACGCTAAATTGAGTAGATACATTTTAACTTATGCAGTTTATAGTTAAGCTTGCTTTAAAAGAGCCATGTCCATTTCTGATGAGTCTGGCATATTTGTTATTTGTGTTTGGAACTGAGTTAATAACCTTATCATGTGTGGCAATGCCTTAACCAGTAACAATAGAGTAATTATCACGGTGCACAAGTTTGCAGAAAAGAGATTGAAAACAGAGTAAGTCGGCTAATTTTCTAGTCTGATAAACCTTGGGACATGCAAGGATGATGCATTTTAAATCGATTAGAATTAGATCCATTTTTATTGGAGTGAATTCCTTATGAGAAGAAAAGCACCCAAAACTTTATGATGATATGTAAAGTGCTATTGTTATAGCATGAGCTGTAAGCAAAGGTTCATGTTCTTAATTGCTTCTGCATAATGTCTTCTTTTTTATTTCCTACTATGTGGTTGTATTCACTTCTTCATGATTGGAATTGTTGCAGGTTATGTTCTGTTGAGGATAGGATAATCAGAAATGTGTGTTTCCTTTCTTCGCAGCCATCTATTATGGAACAGGCTGCAAAGTGAAATTCTTGAAGTCGCAACTTTCTCTAGGAAGGCAATAACTGATCTTTATTAGCCATCACTCCTATTTTTCGGAGGACAAATTTATGTATGCATATATTTAAACATACTTGAGTGACATTCCCAAATAATAAACTTGTAAACAATTTTCTGTTAGAATTGGAATAATTTTAGTTGGTTCTGCAAGTTGACTATTTTATTTGATTTTTGATATGGTGATGATGATGTTCAACTTCGCCTTAATAATTTATAAATTTGATTAAAAGAATTGAGCGTCATAAATGCTTTATGATAAACACTTATTCAGTAAGTGCTTACCCGAATGTACTCAAAATTGAGCGTAGATACATGTAATTTTTTTTTTTCTTTTTTATAATCAAGTTCAAATTAGAAGAGCCTTATCTATTAGATACATGTAATTTTTTTTTTGTTTTTTATAATCAAGTTCAAATTAAAAGAGCCTTATCTATTTCTGATGATTCTGACATAGTTGTTAAAACTTCTTATAATCGTTTTCTTTTGCTTTGTGTTTAGAACTGAGTTAATAACCATATCATATGTAACTGTCTTAACTAGTAACGAAGACTAATTATAAGCTTTGTTGTGATTATTTTTTTACAATGAGACTCATCAATAGAAAAATCTAAGGGAGAAACAGTGGACTCTGGAATGATAAGCTGAATATGGAGAATTCTAATTGAGAATTCTTATTAATGGATAAATGTAATTAGGAATTCTAATTAAGTATCAATATGTACTATACTTTCGGTTTGAAGCGAGGAATTCATTGGACGAACAACCATTTTGATCTCTAAAAGCTTAGCTCGTCACATCATTGGTCTGAGCCAAATAAAAACACAATTAAATCCCTAGTCGTTCTTCCGTTAGTCACTTTAATCCTTGACATTTATTGAGAAGGACATAGACCGGTGAGTGATCTTATGGACCTAATTGACAGAAAGCCAAAAGGCATCCCCTTTGTGGGTGTCTGCTCTCATTACGATGCTGTTATTCCTCCCATTCTGATATGTTCTAAATCCTAAGAATCCTCAAATTCCAAGTCTCTTTGTTGAGTATCTTATTAGCCACTAATGTAGGCCACACTACATATATAAATGGTATATACAAATCCATATATATAAAAAAAATTAGTAAAGAAATTTAAATGAATGAGAAAGTGAATGGTACTTGCTTATGCTAGCTTACAAGGCATGGTAAGAAAGAGTTGCCTGTGGTACTGTTAAAAGAGACAAAAGATGTTTAGTTAAATGAAAGATATAAAGTCCCACATCGGCTAACTCATAAGAGAAACTTAGCTGCTCTCATATAAAATGAATGGACCACCACTGTTCATAATCACGGAGCCGTGTGATGATGACATAGCGAACTATTCTTTCGCCTTTTACTAAAGAATACCGTGTCAGCGTTACATTTAGCGGCATACGCTAGTTTTTGGAAGAGTCCTCTCTTTATTGAGGGCTCCACAGTTTTAGTTCAATTTTTTGTTTTTTATAATGAACAGTGGAGTGTAAGCCAGCCAGAACAAAGGCTAGAGCGTGTGCTTGAAGACCATGATGGGCAGACTGTCATGAGCCGACACCCGTCATGGGGCCCAGTCTGTGTTTTCCAAAATTTCTCAACCATCTGCTCCAAGATCCCAACCCTGTTTCACATGATTTCTGCACGTTATGAGGCACTTTCAGTGCCCGAATTGGCCTATAAATAAGCTTTACTACGAAAGTAGAAACATAGAAATACCGTTTACACGTTGCAAGAGAGAAAAACGGTATTGGACTTAGAAAATTCAGATTTTTTATTAGTAAGTAGCGGAAGAACTTTACTTTAGTATTGAAGTTCTACTGCACAACATGTAGAGAGGCTCGTGCTTTCTATAATACAAAGTTATAAGGTGATTTTGATTCAACTAGCTAGTTTTTATCTGCAAATACATAGGCTTTACTAATTAAAAATCAGAAAACTGATGTAAAACTATTACCGAATGGAACATTTTGTGGCAAGATTAATATATGTATCGCACGTTTCCTCGGTGAAATCCAATTTTACTAAGGGCTGAGCATTTTCAATCCATTTTTTTACCTTTTTGTTTGGTGTATATTGATGCAAAGTTGTACCATGGTTTCTTTTCAAACCAAGGAGCTCATTCTTTGAAGTGTCTGTCCTCGATGCAAGTAAATTGTGGTTCATGACTACATATCATAGCTCCACAATTCAGTGTTTTCCGGTGGTTTCATAAATTTATATCAACCGATTAAAAGGTTAGTAAGCCTTATTTTAATGTTTCAATTTTCACGTGATAAGTCATTACAACTAACATCCAGAAAACAAATGGAAATGATTCAATGATTGTTGAGAAGGGATGATAGTCTGATACTAATAAACAACAGTTGAAGTGGAACATTACAAATCCATTTTCAGAACCAAATACCAATTAGAGACACAGATGAAGAAGTGAGTGAGTTTGATTTAGGTGAATAAGTGAAAGTAAAAGAAATTGCTTTTCCTTTTACAACTTTATATAACCACTGCTTCCAAATCTATTTGATAGTTGTCAATGTTCTGACTGAACTCCCACATCAGCTAGCACACCAGAGAAACAAAGCTGCTCTCATATAAAAAGAAAAGACCTCTACAGGTTATAATCACGGAGCTGTGTGACGATAATTGTGAAGCAGACATTTGATTCTTTCGCCTTTTACTAAAGAATACGTGTCTGCGTCACATTTAGCGGCATACACTAGTTTTCAGAAGGGCTCTCTTTATTGAGAGCTCTGAAATGTTAGTTCAATGCTTTTTTTAATGAGGTTGCAAGTTCTTTTTGCATTTTTTGCAAATAAATGACTTGCTGCTGTATACCTTTACAGTATACCCTGTTAATCAGGGTTTGATTGAGCTCAATTTAAAAGAGCCTTATCTATTTCTGATGAATCTGACATAGTTACAACTTCTTATAATCGTTTTCTTTCGCTTTGTGTTTAGAACTGAGTTAACAACCTTATCATATGTAGTTACGTCCTAACTAGTAACAAAGACTAATTACGTTGTTGTATTCACTCCATGATTTTGATATAAAAATGTCACTCCGTCATGAATGGAATTTTTGCTGGTTATGTTCTGTTGAAGATAGGACAACGAGAAATGTGTGTTTCCTTACTTCGCATTCATCTATTACGGAACAGCTGCAAATTGACATTCTCGAAAACACAGCTTTATTTGGGAAGGCAATAACTGCTCTTTATGTATGCATATTTAAACATACTTGAGTGGCATTCCCAAATAAGAAACTTAGAAACAATTTTATGTTGTTAGAATTAGAACAATTTTAGTTGGTTTATCTGTAAGTTGACTATTTTATTTGATTTTTGATATTGAGATGATGACGCTCAACTTCGCCATAATAATATGATGATGCATTCATATGTTTGATTTATTTGTGCTCATTTTAAGGTAGATTACCCTGATATATTTTAGCCTAATGTATCGTTCGGATTAGGAGGCTGGTCTTTTCTTCTTCAAAAGCAATTTTGTGATTATTTTCTTACAGTTAGACTCATCAATAGAAAAATCCAAGGGAGAAATAGTGGACACTGGAATGATAAGCTGAATATGGAGAATTCTAATTAAGTACCAATATGTACCATACTTTCTGTTTGAAGCGAGGAATTCATTGGACGAACAACCACTTTGATCTCTAAAAGTTCAGCTCGTCCCATCATTGGTCTGAGTCTAATAAAAACACAATTAAATCCCTGGTTGTTCTTCCGTTAGTCACTTTAATCTTTGACATTAATGAGAAGGACATAGACTGGTTCCCTCAAAAAAAAAAAGGACATAGACTGGTGAGTGATCTTATGGACCAAATTGACAGAAAGCAAAAGGCAACCCCTCAAAGTTGCGGTTGTCCGGTCTCATTAGGATGTTGTCATTCCTCCCATTCTGACATGTTCTAAATTCTGAGAATCCTCAAATTCCAACTTTCAAGTCTCTTTGTTTAGTAACTTATTAGCTACTAATGTAAGCCACACTACATATATAAATGGTATATACAAATCATAATATATAAAAAATTAGTAAAGAAATTTAAATGAATGAGAAAGTGAGTGGTACTTGCTTATGCTGGCTTATAACGACAGAAAGAGTTTGCCTGTGGTACTGTTGGAAGTGAAAAAATGTCGAGAAAAATGAAAAATATCAAGTCCCACATTGGCTAACACATAACCTAAACTGGGCTGCTCCCTTATAAAAGAAAAGGACCTCTACTGTTTACAAAAATGGAGCCGTGTGATGATGATATTGTGAATTATTCTTTCGCCTTTTACTAAAGAATACCGTGTTAGCGGCGAATTATTCTTTTGCCTTTTACTAAAGAATACCGTGTTAGCGACACAATTAGCGGCATACGCTAGTTTTTGGAAGGGTTCTCTTTATTGAGGGCACTGCAATTTTAGTTTAATTTTTTATTTTTTTTAACAGCACTGCTGTAGCTCATGAAGGATTTTGTCCCGATGGAATCGCAACACGCTTACAACATATAATTTTGCTGTCACAATACAAGGGAGGGTATTCTTATAATTAAAAAAATACATTTGGTTGAAATTAGCCTGTGAGAATTTTGCTAGCTTATCTGTTGCAATAACTAGCATTATTCTTTTTTTAATAATGAAGTTGTAAGTTTTTTTGCAGTTTTGCAAATAAATGACTTGCATATATTAACTTCTTTTTGTTTTAGTTTTTTAGCAAATGGTCTTGGGTTTGCAATATTAATGCATAAGTCCATACCATGGCGGAGTTTCGAACCTTGGACACCCCATTTATTCACTTAATGTTGAATTTCTAGTCAATAGGTGTGATTTATTTGTGCTTGTATTGAGATGGAGTGATCTCATTGTGGCTTTAACAAGCAATAAAAATCTGCAAGATTTCCACATTCCATTCAATTTGAATGAACATGTAAATATTTGCTTCACTCCCAATGGATATGTATGTTAGCCTAATGTATCTTTTGGGTCAGAAGCATTTTTGTGATGATTTTCATAAAATGAGAGTCATCAATAGAAAAATCTAAAGGATAAAAGTGGACATTTGGTGTTAAAAAAAGGGTTATGAAGGGAAATGAATGATAAGCTGAATGTGGATAAAATATGTGGATCACTCCTACTTGTATAGGAGAATTGTGGGGAGCAATTTTGAATGCTATCTTGCTTAAACAATGGCTTTCTGCACAGAAAATAAGGGTGTTTCAAGGATGGCTATGAAGAAGCAACCCTCATGAAGCCAAAGTTTTATTGTGTGCCATTGAAAAGTGATGAGAGGAGGTGATAATCCATACCTGTAATTTCTTTAGCATAGCAAGTTCTGCTGCACTACTTGCGGCTTCAAATTACCTCAACACTTGAGCGAATTGTAACCTCAAGTGATACCAAAGATGACTCTATTGTCGATGCAAAGAGGTTCATGCTTTCTGTAATATAAGATTATGAGTTGATTTTGATTCAACAGCTAGTTTTATCTGCAAACACATACATTTTACTAGTTAAAAGTCACCAAGTGATGTAGAACTGTTGCTGAGTGAAGAACTTCGTAGCCGATCGTCTGATATATATATTTTTTGAAAAGGCAATTTTTTTATTTATATAGCTCCAAACACAGCATAAGGCATGCTAAGAATGAATTTCCAACTGGAATACAAAGATTACCATACTTTCTTTTTGAAGTAAGGAACTCATTCTTTGAAGTGTTTATCCCCGTTGCATGTATATGCTGATTCATGACTTCATATCATAGTTCCACAATTCAATGTTTTCCTGTGGTTTCAGAAACTTATATTAACCGATTAAAAAGGTTAGTAAAGCCTATTTGAATGTTGCAATTTTGACGTGATAAGTCATTACAACAAACATTCAGAAAACAAATGGAAATAATTCAATGATTGTTGAGAAGGGATGATAGTCATTACAACAAACATTCAGAAAACAAATATATCATTTAAGTGTGTTCATTAAGTGTGTCCAGGTGTGGGATCGTGTCTGACACCGACACATTTGATTACATTGAATTATGTCATTTTCTCAAATTATTATCGATGTCAACGTGTCTGCATCTGTGTCATGTCCGGTGTCTGTGTTTTAGTCTGTGCTTCATAGCTATTAGTCCTGATTTATTAAGGACTTCTTTATCTCTGCTCTATCATAAGACCCGCTCATATTGCCGGTTTCCAAACACTCAGTAGACTTGGTACAGATGAGATGGTGAGTGGTGACTGTCATTAAAAGGAGCTCAAAATTCTATTGGGACTATGTTTTTGCCATGCATCCCATAAGGACTCTGCTGCCAAATTATGCAGGACAATATGATGCAGCTAAATCATTCAACTTTGTTTTCTTATGTTGCAATTCTGTAGTTGTTTATGAACATGCGGTCCTAGTAGTTGCTTCATGCTTAGAATTTCCTCATGACTTTAATGGCATTATGGCTTTGCACATAAGAGATTGAAAACATATTAACTGGGTCTGCTAAACTACCAGAGAAGACCTTCCATCTGCAGAAACTGACACAGATACAAGCTTTGAATATGCCATCAAATAAATCAGACAGTCTTGAAGAACACCATCCAACTACACGATGAAGCCATCAAGAAAACTTCTACGATATTGAACACCAAAACCCTTTGACGATGAGTCAAGTATCCACCAGATTTTGCAAGACAGCAAAATCATTGCCATATCTATATCCTACCCCAACTAGGTGAGTGAATTGAGGAATATTTTTGTGACAACAGGTTCTTCATTGTCAAGGGTATAGAAAGAAAGGGAAGAGGTCAGGTGAGTGGGTGTCTATGTTCTGACTTAAGTCCCACATCGGCTAACACATGAGTTAAACTAAGCTGCTCACATATAAAACAAAAGCACATCTACTTCAAATAATCACGGAGCTGTGTGATGTTGACATAGCGAACTATTCTTTCGCCTTTTACTAAAGAATACCGTGTCAGCGTCACAATTAGCGGCATACGCTAGTTTTTGGAAGGGTCCTCTTCGTTGAGGGCTCTGCAACATTAGTTCAAATTTAATTTTTAATATGATAAGCACTTATGCTATAATTGCTTATAAGATAAGCACTTATTCTATAAAGTAAGATATTAGTCCAAACAGTCGCATTTTCATGATCTTATTTTATGATAATAATAGCTTATACAGAGTTCACACAAAGTTTCCCCTTGTTTCCTGTTCTTTTGTTGAAACAACTTATGCACAGACGCTTATACAATAAACACTTACAAATTTGTTTACTCAGTTGTACTATTAATTAAGGGTAGATACATTTTATAATTAAGCTCACTTTAAACAATTATAAAATATAAGAATATTAAACCATTTCGTCATTATGTTTAGAATATAAAAGGTAAACAATCCATTTCGTCATTCCCTCTTCTACCATTCAAATATTAAACCAAACATAATGGATTTGTAATAATATTTTCCTCCAGAAGGATGAATTTGTAATAATAATATTTTCGACAATGAAGATGACCCTATTGTCAATGCAGACAGGCTCATGATTTCTTTAATACAAAATTATCATACGTTTTATTGATTAAATGTCACCAAATGATGTAGAACTATTACTAAGTTTGAAAATGGCTGATAATATGAAACTAGTAATCAACAATTTAAGTGGAACATTACAAATCCATTTACAGAACCAAATACCAATTAGACACACAGTCCAATCAAATTCTCCTAGAATACAATCAAACATTAGAAATCAAATGTAAACAAACAAAGCCTTACATGATAACGTTACGACATTTTCACACTTTTACTCTTCAAACCAGTTCTGCTTTCCATCTTAAGTGCCAATGGAACTGAGTGCAGAATCTTCTCATGATGTACCTGAAACTGCTCTTAAGTCACAAATCGGCTAGTGCATAAGGGAAACTAAGCGGCTCATATATAAAAGGAAAGCATCTCTGCAGTTTATAACCACGGAGCGTGTGATGATGACATAGCGAACTATTCTTTCGCCTTTTACTAAAGAATACCATGTCAGCGTCACGATTAGCGGCATACACTAGTTTTTGGAAGGGTCCTCTTATTTGAGGACTCTGCAATATTAGTTCAATATTTTTTATTTTGCAATTTAAATTTTCAAGATATTGAGCGCTCTTCAATATTAATTCAATTTCTTTTTTCTGTTCATCTTTTGAAGGGTCTGTTAGTTTAAATTTCTGTTTCAACATTTTGGATCGGGTCGACACTTACACTCTAATGGTTTGTTAGATTAATTCAATTTTTATACAACCTCTGAAAATAATCCAAGTGGTTGTCCTAATTATGTTATTTCATTGATGCATTATGTTGTTTTTGTATTGGTAGTACTTTGTATAACTGCTTGAGGTATTGTCTGTTTAGGTAGTGCGAGTCAATTGTGATTTTGGCCTTAATTAAAAGTAGTCCTAGTAGGTTAAGAGAGTAGATGTTTATGAACTACCTTGAGTCTTGATTTTCAAATGATACAAGACTTTTTGGTGTACCGGAATAGTCTGCTAGGAGGGATGACATTGCGATTGTTTGTTAAAAAATAGATTTATCTTATGACATAAATATTTATGTGAACAGATTGTGAAAATAGTCT
>Ga0099826_10001880_pt1 | contig 13121 bp, 6 predicted proteins | sample Mtrugardesep15_FD_76830 | JGI IMG/M metagenome (GOLD analysis project Ga0099826, IMG submission 76830) | Root nodule microbial communities of legume samples collected from California, USA - M. trunc garden sep15 | ecosystem: Host-associated > Plants > Roots > Nodule | place: USA: California... | reverse complement strand
TCCCCCTCCCCCCCAAAAAAAAAAAACACAATTAAAAATGGTTTCAAGGGAAGAAATGATACATACAGGAGCCTTGAAGAAGCAAAGAAAGTAGACCGACAGAGAGGACATAACATACTTCGGAAAAACCAATCACCCACCCAAAGACAGGATTCTACTCACCCATATAATCTAGATTTGATACAGTCTAAGAATGGATACCGAAAATTCAACTTACGAGAATCACCGCCAATAAGAAGCCCAGAGAATCACCACCAATGGATACCAGAAATTCAACTTACGAACAAGCCTCTGACAGCCAAGAATCAGACACATTAACATCAACTAACATACTTTTATGGAAATTAACCTTAAGTCCCAATGTCACCTAAAAAAAAGCATAAGAAGCACATTTAAAGCTCAAATACTAGTCCAATTTTTAACTCCGACTAGTAAAGTATCATCAACGAATTGCAAGTGAAAATGAAGACATTATTTGTTTCACCAACCTTATATCCTGTGAAAAAATGAACCTTTACTAAAGAGTTCATCATAACACTAAGACATTTAACATCAATTAGGAAAAGGAAGGATGAGAGAGGACCACTCTAACGAAGGCATCTTTCGAGAGTGAACTCGTTTGTAGGACTACCATTCACTAAGATAAAAGTTGAAGCAGTACTTACGCATTCCATGATCCACTTACACAACAAAGTTGGAAAATTCATTTTTGTCATAATTGTATTAAGATAACCCCGGTCAATTGAGTCAGATGCATTCTCAATATCATATCTTTTTTTAGACGATGAACATCATCCACTAGTTCATTAGCAATTAAAATTCCATGAGAGTTTCTCTACCATGAATAAAAGTTTATTGGGATTCTGATATAACACTCCCAATAATATTGCGTAGTCTGTTAGATAACATCTTAGCCATCACCTTATACAAACTCTCCACCAAAAAAAATTGGCCTGAATCTGACAAACATTGGGGACTTTCAACCTTGGGAATAAGAGCAATAAAAATGCTATTAATAACCTTTGACGACTTCCCATTCCAGTGCAATTCAATGATAAAGCGCATAAAGTCAGCCTTGAAGTATCCCAAAAAATCCTTAATGAATTCAAAATTGATAGCATCGGGTTTCGAACTCTTAAAGTTGTCACAATCCCACACTCCATGTTTTACCTCTTCAATACTAAAAGGTTTAGTTAGATCACCGCATTGCGTCATATAAGAGTTTTAAAATTGAGATGTCCCACTTTCAATCTTTCCTGTTTCCAGCATGTAAATCATTTGAAGTTAATTATATTGATCAAGTTATATAAATATGAATAATGGTTTCAGCCCTCTTTGTAATAACAATAAATAAATAAATAAATATGAATAATATTATTATACCATTATTTTATTGGATCTTTTACTTTATATTAAGTTATAAATTTATCAATCTTTTCAGTAATTCAATTATATTATCTAACATTATTTTTTTCACATTTAAATGTATTTTTTTCTTTTGGAAATGCTAACTAACACATCAGGATTGTTATCGGAGATAATCGAAACTGAGACTTTGAAAGGAGCATACTCTAAGGTTCAAAACCAACACCACCAAACCAACTTGAATGGGTTGCATTTAAATGTGTTATTATATATTTAAATTGAAATATGATATCTTAATTAGATTTTCTAAAATATCAAAGTGAATTATAACCTCATTTGTCCATTATCTCATTGATATATTCAGTGATATATCAAACTATTTATTTAAAGGTCTTACTAACTAGCACACTACGGACATTTAAATATGTGAAAATGAAACAAATGTAGCTTACAGATCATATCAATTTTTTCCTTGATAAAAATCATATCAAATTTTTGAAAGAGAAACGATATTTATACAACCATTTTGTAACAACTTTCTCTCTCATATTCACATTATGTTTTTACTTCTTTCTCTCATTTACTTTGATTTTCATGTTATATAAAAAGTTGTTCAAATAATACAAACTCCTTTTGAAAAGGTCAGACTTTATCCTCAAAATAAATCTATGATAGAAAATAAATTAGTCATTAAGTCTTGTATTATTTTACCGGTGAATTTGGACTTTGCAAACCTAACTCAATCCAATTTATTCTCACGCATATCTTTAACAAACAAACTAACCATTTTTTTTAAGATGCAAGTTCTGAACATAGGACTACAAAGATACAGAAGAATCTTGCCACCAAATGAATGGAAAAGCATGAGAAAAATCAAGAGAAATGATAAGTTTTGTAAAAAGATAAATTATAAGCTGACAATTTAATAAATTTTTCCTCAAAATAAAACTTGAAGAATTTTTTGTTATAAATTGACAACTAAAAAATTATCCAACCCCATAAATTTATACAAATAGATGACGTGTACATGTATGTCTCATTTAAGCATCCAAAATGGAGTCAAGATTTTAAAAGGTCTTAATTAGTCATATCATTAATTATAAATAAAATGTTTTTTTTTTTGAACGAGTAAAGAATTGGTAGTGACATTAAAAAGTGATATAGATAGAGTCAAGATTTAAACTTCAAATTATCCATGTATTCATCTTTAAACATAAAATTCAATTAATTATTTGACAAGAAAAAAATTGCTAAAAAAATCAATGGAAACACAAGAAAGGGCACATATCATGTGGACCCCTGGCTGACTAACTGATTCAATTATTGAGGTTTTTTTATAACAAATTATTGAGATTGCTATTATATCACGTGATCCATGTATCCCGGTTGGTTTGGACTTTGGAGTCAAGTGAAAACTTACTAAAAAAATTATGATTGAATATTTAAAGGTTTTTTAAGTTTTTTATTTTTCCTAAAATGATCCTTTAAGTTTCAAAAGTCCCAAACAAATCCTTTTAGTTTTTAAATCGTTTCAAATAAGTCCTATTGTAGATAACATAGTTGGTAATTGCTTCCTTGAACTCATCGTTGGTACCAAATCTGGTTCCTAACACCCACTTAAAATTAGTCATCTTTTTAGGCATGACAAATGATGGATAATGCTCTTTGTTGCTATCATCTGAATCATCATCATCATCCTCTAAAAGGACTTGTTTGAGACTTTTGAAACTTAAAAGACTTGTTTGGGACTTTTGAAACTTAAAGGATCACCTTTAAAAAAACGAAAAAACTTAAAGGACCTTTAGATGTATTTGACCTTTTTCTCGGTACATGTATTTATAAAGATTTACTGCCAAATATTTCAGTATTTTAAATTAAATGATTGCTTTTGTTGAAAAAAATAAAATAATTGCTTGATAAAATTAAATACTATAATTTCCATTATTATTGGATACATAAATTTTTATAAAAACTTATAATTTAAGGTCTTTAAATCCTCTAAAGACACTCATTGACATTTATCATATTTAAAAGAGTAAATAGTTAATTACCCCTCTGAAATTGTAAGTTTTGTCAATTACCCCCTGACATTAACAAAACTTCAATTACCCCCTAAAATTGCACAACGTTGATCAATTTACCCCCTCCGTCAAATACTTTTGTTAATCAACATGACGTTTTGCAAATACCCCCTGAAGTTTTTCACTTATGTGCAAAATGCCCCCCGAACTTAAAAATTTATATTTTTTTTATCTTATCCTTGACTCAAAAGATATTAAATACAAATAATTAACAGTTAATTTTAATACTTTAAACTCTACAAACCTCCTAATCACTAATTCATAATCACACAATGTTCCTTTATTACCATGTCATTCTAGCATTTCAGTACCTATATTTTAAAAGTTTTTAAGCTAAGTAATTGTACATGTAGTAGACATCTTACAGTCTCTTCTCGTCACTTTTAATTCTTGTTCATTTTAACAACTTTTTGTACATTTTACTTACTGTTTCAAACTTGAAAACATAATTTGCAAACAACAAATAAAGAACAAGTAGTTGTTAATGAATATGTCATATGGATATGAGAAACAAGAGAATGAGAGTATTGGGAAGAGTGAAGAACATGTTGGGGACACTTCAATGGGATCTTCGCATAAGTGCTCAATATCTTTTGATTTGAATGAAGAAGCTATTAGTGATCAAGATGTTAACAATGAGGAGAATGATGAGGCATGTGATCATGAATTAACGTTTAGGTGATTTGTAAAGTTTAAAGTATTAATGTTAATTGTTAATTGTTTGCCTTTAATATCTTTTGAGTCAAAGATAAAAAAAATATAAATTTTCAACTTCGGGGAGCATTTTGCACATAAGTGCAAAACTTCAGGGGGGTATTTGCAAAACGTCATGTTGACTAACAGAAGAATTTGACGGAGGAGGTAAATTGATTAACGTTGTGCAATTTCAGGGGGGTAATTGAAGTTTTGTTAATTTCAGGAGGGTAATTGATGAAACTTACAATTTCAGGGGAGTAATTGACCATTTACTCTATTTAAAAACATAAAGATCTCGACCTTCCTTTTAAAGTCAAATAAGAAAATTATCTCACTTACTTTTCAAAATATGAATATCATTTAATTTAGTTTTTCAAAATATTTATAAAAAATAATTTGTTGGTGATTTACAAAATAATGGAATCACTTTAGAATCAAAAGTTGCAACTCTTCACGAGAATCATTCATATACATTGGAACATTTGACAAATGGGTGTTTAATGAACCTTAGCATTGATTCAAGTGTATAGGATTATAACCTTTGGCAAAGAGGTGTTTAATGAACCTTAACATTCATTCAAGTGTATATGATAATGACCTTTGGCAAAATGGTGCTTAATGAACCATAACATTGATTCAAGTCAAATGGGTGCTTTCTCTCATGTGAAGGGTCATATAATGGCACTATAAATGCTTGACATTTGGGCATTAATTTGACACACAATTTAGACAGAATTTTGTTACATTAACAACATCATTCTCCATCATTCTCTTACTCTAAATCATCCATCAATTCTCTAATGCATGTGTGAATTGATGGAACCATAAATCTGTAAAATACTATTAGGAGATACGCTTGTTGTGGTTGTGCAATACACATCAAGGAACTCATAGTATCCTGAAGGGGTTTCGCTGGTCATTCCTATTGCATCCAATATACAGTTATTGGTGGGGGGGAATCGAACCTAAAGGTTAGTGTGGCAACCCCACGCGCTTTGAGTTTTACATGCATAACCATTAAATTTTTCAGGTTTCAAGTGCAACAACATCTTTCCAACAATCAAGTTATATACAATTCATCATGTTCATCTTCATCATCTTCTTAGTCAAGTTGTTGCAGCAAACCCCTAAATCAAGTTATATAACATAATTTAGGATTCGAGAGGGTGTTGATTTGATGGATGGTAGATGGTTGGTTGATAATATTGATCGTGTGGTGGATGACGGGTCTTCACTGTATTTTGGAAGGATCCATGGGTAGATGTCATACCTTTTCTGGTTATATTCAATAGGTTATGAGTTAGCTGAGAGCAAATTAGCTACTGAAACTTAAATATAAACTATAGGATGGAGAGTGTACGGAGAAATGTGGAAGTGGATGCGGTGGTTCTTTGCTTGGGAGGAGAAGACGGTAGGGGAGTGTGTTGAGTTTTTAAATTCAGTTGTTTTATAGATTGATGTGGAAAACACGTGGGTTTGGAAATTACTTCATTCTCATCGTTATATAGTAAGCAATGCGTAATCAGAGGTTGACAGAAGAGGTCGGTGATGAATCTCATAACAATAAACATCTTATGGATAATCAACTTTTGGGGTTGAAAGCCCTTAAAGATGACTCTGTTTGCTTGGCACTTACTTCATAATGGAGTCACTACTAGGGGTAATTTAGTTCGGCGACATATGATTTCACCCAATGATAAATTTTGTACAAGAGGATGTGGTATAAATGAGGACATGGAGCATTTATTTGTTACTTGTGAGTCTTATGGTAAGATTTGCTCGATGGCTTCTTATTGGTTAGGAATTTAAATAGTGATTTAGGGAAATTTATTGGATCATCTTTCTCAGTTTGGTGGACTAAGTGGTTTTTCGAAACATGTTCAATTAATGTTTGACATTATTTGGTTTTCAACACAATAATATTAAAACATCAAAGAAAAGTCCCTCCATGACAAGATGTATCAAAATAACTTACTAGTTCAGCAGAGTCACATTATCATAAACAACAGAGAAAAACAAGAAGAAGAAAAAGGAAACGACCTTTAAGAGTTAGTTAATTAGATCATTGTTCTATTTATACTTTTATGCTATTAAGAGAAATTTTATTAGTTTTCTTTATTTTTATAATTATCTAGAAAATTTTATAAAATAAGAGCATAATATATTGTAAAAAATTGTTGTATTACAATTCGGAGGCAGACATATTTGCAGTAAGGATAAGTTTTCATCTTCAAGGAATTTAGTTGACATGTATATGTGTCATTTGGAAGGAATGCAATGACAATTTTTTTTTTATCAATAAATAGAAGTTTCTAAAACACTTGTTTGAACGTATTAAACTTCATTCTTGATGGCGGTTAAAAAACTCAAACTTAAATCTTATTTGTAAAAATTTGTCACATCTTTATTAATTAGACAAATAAACAAACATTTCTTTACTTTTTTTATTAAAAAAATCTTTAATTTCTTTAAAAAAGGTCGGATATTGTGCCTGCCAATCTGCCATGCCACGATTCATTTGTCCAATGGTCTAAATAATTTCCCACGTGCAAATGTATACAATTATTTTTTTAGGGGATATCTTCAATTTTTTTATTGTTTATAAATAGATCTGTGTTCATGGCTGAACGTGTAAGGACCACATCACATCATGATAACATTAATAATATTTTTTGTACAAAAAAAACATTAATCATATTTTAAATACATGCAACCACAAATACTTTAAAATAATCATATCTAACAATAGTATTTTAATAGTACAATTCCTTGGTAGGGACCTCGAAGTAAATTGACCAGAAACTAGAAACCACTATAAAGAGGATACGAAAGCAAGTCTTGTTCTATAATAAATTGGAATACCAATCTCTTAAATTGTGAAACAAAAGGTGGTAACTTAATTTAATAATATCAATAGTCATTATGGAAAAATTAAACTCATCTTCAAACGATTCATCAACTAGCTGGTTATCTGATCTGGTAAGAAACATTTTTTTCTTCATACATCACTAGTGACTATAGTTCTAATTATATGCACCAATGAACATGATTTAATTATATGAATGATTTTTATTCATTAGTTTTGTGTTTTGTACCAGCTATTGGAAGAAATGGAAATAGAGGGTGGTGATTTGTTTCAACAATGTGAACAAAACTTGTTTGGTGAAGAAGAGTATCTTTCACATGACATAGCAAGTATTTTTCAACAAGAGGAAAATTTCCAACATCAACCTTTGTTATCATCTGAAAGTTATTCTTCTTATCCTTTAGAAAATAATTTGGAAAGACCCAACAAAAAATTGAAAAAAAACACTACTTTCTTAACTGTTTCCCCTGTTTCTTCCCCTTCTTCTACCACTTCTCAGATTCTGTCTTTTGATTGTACCTTAAATCCAAAAGAGAACAAGGTTGTTCCATTGTCACAAACACAATTACCTCAAAATAGAAAAGGGTCATTGCAAAAACCAAATATTGTTGAAACTACAAAGTCACAAGGACAAGGGACCAAGAGGTCTGTGGCACATAATCAGGACCATATCATAGCAGAGAGAAAGAGAAGAGAGAAACTCAGTCAGTGCTTAATTGCTCTAGCTGCTCTTATTCCTGGCTTGAAGAAGGTATGGTACTCTAATGTTTCACTATAAACTACTAATTTATGGACATATTAATTTCATGTTTGGTTATAGACAGATTATTTTTTGACAAGGGGGGTATAAATAGAATTAATGATGAGTTGAAGAAATGTAATATTTTTTTTCTATTTCTGGAAATTATTTGTGTTCCACTTTAAGTTTGTAGTATTTATTGTGTAGGGCCGCTTTGTTTAAGATTCATAATTTTTTTTTTGTTTTGACCGGAAATATTTATGATAATGTTAACATGTGATCTTAAAATATAAGTCAATGAATTAAATATAAAAATATTTTATTGAAATGTATACATTAAATTTAATCTTTAATTTTTTGATGAATTAAATGTATAAAATTTAAGAAAATAATTTTTATTGATTTTCTTAACATTTGTCCTAAAAACACAAGTTAATCCTACTCAATTTTTATTTATTTATTTGTTGTTTTAGTTATGGTTATAGTTAAACTATTTAAAAATAATACTTTTATATTGGGAATGAAGAGTTTTATTTTGTGTGTGAATTATGTATTCTTTACGCCCAAACTTAAATACTGATTCCTTAAAGCAAGTAAATGACGCCACTTTCATTCAAGAAAGTTAAAAAGTTTTTTTTTTTTTGAGGGACGAGAAAATTAAAAAGTTAAAAGCTACTTGAATTTACTTTTAAGGAAAATCATTTTTTTTTGGTACATAGGAAAATCATATTTAATAACAGGAAGAAATACAAAATATCTTTTTATAACTTCAAACAAACATAAAATAACATACTTTTACATTTCTTAAAAATCTCCGACAAGTTCTATCTGATTGACTTATATCAAAATGATTTCATAAAAAGTTTAAACAAAAACTCAACTAAAACTAGAACATCAAATGTTTTGTGGGTTAAAAGTTTTGCACATGGATTATTTTATAAAACAAAATTATTTTTTCAATGTAAAGGGAAAACGATTTCACCCTAAATAACTTTGGATAAACAAACCATCTTAGTGTATGTCTAGATTGACAATGAGATAGTAAAAATTACAATGAATCAATCCATTTTTGGCAAAAACTGCTATTTATGTAGTTTTTGTTAAATTAATTCACTTGAATTGATCCAAGAAGAATCAAATTTAAAACCTTGAGAAGTAACACATTCTTAAATTCTAAACAAATATCATCATACCAACTCAAATGGGTTAATCTAAGTTCAATTTAAAACAATTTTAGATGCAAAATCAATTCTACCAAAGAACAATCAAGCTTATCAAACTCAATTTACACCTCCTAAATCAATTCTAGTTGCTCTAAACATGAAACCAAACATAAATAGTCATGTTAGCTATCCATATGATGTAAATTAATTGGTATAACATTATTAAAACTACTAGTTAGCTATGAATTACAGGAATCTTAGCATCTAATTAAACTTTAGTACTATATTGTAAAATAATCTACAGATGGACAAGGCTTCAGTCATAGGAGATGCAATCAAGTACGTGAAAGAGCTCCAAGAACGTGTGAGGGTATTAGAGGAACAGAACAAAAACAGTCCTGTTCAGTCTGTGGTAACGGTTGATGAACCAACATTAAGTTACGACTCATCAAACAATGATGATTCTGAAGTTGCTAGTGGTAATAATGAAATTCTCCCACATGTAGAAGCCAGAGTTTTGGACAAGGACATACTCATAAGAATCCACTGCCAAAAGCAAAAGGGACTTTTGCTCAAAATGTTGGTTGAGGTTCAAAAGCTTCATCTCTTTGTCGTTAGCAACAGTGTCCTACCTTTTGGGGATTCTATCCTTGATATAACCATCGTTGCTCAGGTAAAGATTATTGGATCCTTGATTAGGGTTTGGAATTCAATACTACTTCTTTTTTGCTTGAACAAAAAAAAAGTATATGTCTTTTAATTACTTTAAACTATATGAAAAATTGTGTCAAAAGCATAAGAAAATCCGTCCTATTAGAATAATCTTTTTGGTCACATTTATAAGTTTAAAACAATTGTAAGGTTTATTGAATACTTTTAAGTTGTCCTCGTAAGTTTCGCTCAGTTGATATAATATATGCAAGGTCTGGATTCGAACCTCAGCCATCGCAAAAGAAAAACTTTTAAACTAGTTTGATGCATTTATACAATGGTAAAAAGTCATAGTTTTTGTTTTATTTTAAAAACAAAGAAATTGTTAAATTTATAAAATTTATTATTAGTGATAAGAAAAAGATAAATTCTAAGAATTAAAAAATGGAAGTACTACTAACACTTCATCATATAAAATTAGACTATTTTTTGATAAAAGGAAACAGGGGAGTAAATAGAGGAAAATGATACATCATGAACTTAAATTCATCCTTGAATATTTTTGTCTTTTCTCCGTTTGTCCCTTTCAATCTTTATAAATGTATCCTTGTCCTACTGTTCACAAGCAGTTTTAAATTGATATGTGTAATTAATTAAGGAGTTTTTTATTTTATTTTTTTGCAAACATAGAGGGCTTTCACTAAGAAAAGAGAGAATTAGAAAGAAATTAATCGAGTAGTGGTAATTCGAGAAACATCATCAATATCCAACTGAATGATTTGAGTGTACTATTAAGATAAAGATTAGGTAACATTTTAATAGTATGATTAAATTGATGAGTTTAATATAATTTAAAAACTATATTTTATAGCTCTAACTTATAGACTAAATTGAAGTGAGATTAAGAGTTTAATTGAGTACTAAAATGATGATTTTTTTCCTTGTAAAAAACATTGATGATTTTTCCCCCTTCTTGTGTCCTTTTCAATATTTATAAATGTATGCTTGTTTTCCTATTCACAATCAAATTAATTAAAGGTCTTGTTGACCGATATCTCCAGAGCATTGGTTAAAGAATTTATAAATAAAATTTTCTATTTTGCTGTCACTTTTTATTAAGTAATAATTATATTATTTTTTAATAAAAACTTATTTTATTTAGTGCTTAACTAATGCCACAGAAACGCTAGTTAACATTCTCCATTAATTAAGGCATGTACTATTTCCCTTGAATTATTTGATAAATGAGAAACTTACACTGATTAGTCCACACAATATTTTGCAGATTGGAACGGGGTACAACTTGACCAGAAATGAACTTGTGAAAAAACTACGTGTGGCTGCATTGAGATCCATGTCATAATTGTCATAATGTGAATATGGTCCCAATGGTAGATGCAAGAATAATCATAAGATATGATCATGGACGTACCAAACACTTATTAACTCATAATCTGATTATGGCAAATCTAAATCAACCAATGATATTTAGTGTTCGTGTCGTCTTGGCCCTACAATTGACTTCTGTGGTCTCATGTTTGTCTCCTTGCTTTGTGTATTAGCATCATAGTATCAGTTTTTCACTAGTGCGGAATTTTTTCATTTTCTGTACTAATTTTCACATAACATGAATAAAGTTTGGGAAGAGATCCATATACATATATTTCGTATGTAATGACTTACTAGATAACTTCAAATAGATGATCTTTTTACATAGATTTTAAAAAGTGTATATTATAAATAAAAAAGGGAAACAAATAATTTGACTAGGGACATCATACTGTAACAATCAGAGTTTGAATTTCTCATTTATTTAGGTTAAAATATGAATTTCTAACAATTAGATATTTAATAAAAATATATTATTTTTTTTTGGACAAAAATAAATGATATTCATTCATTTAAATTGATAGAGTACATCGATATAATACAAATTCGCTAAAAACAAAAAGGATGAATATGTGAACAAGCTCACAACATCCATGTTAATAGCATAAAACGACAAAGTATATATGCCTACACATATGACTATATTTAAATATCCGGAATAACCATGTCTCTGGATCTGCAACGTAGATGACGCCAAAAACAAGAAAAACAAACAACGTCGCACAAAGATGACGAACAAATCAACGTCGCACGAAGACGACAAAATCACAAAATAAAAAACGAAATAGATGTAAAATTCACTTATTTCAATAAAAGGGAAAGAGAAAAACGGGTTAGAGAGGTGATTTTGGGTCAAAAATTGACCTTAAATCACCCCTCTTTGGTGGATGAAGAAGAAAAAAACTAGGGTTTAATGACGGCTCACAAGAGAAAAAAGAAAAAGACTACTTGTTATTTTTATACATTTAATTTAAATAAAAAAAATATTAAAATATTTGTTTATAAGTATTGGTTTATTTCTTGTCAAAAAAGTACTGGTTTATTTATCATCGCTATTATAGAATGTTAAATTGAAAGTACTGATGCAAGTAATATGAATTAGATGATATAATTGAAAAAAGTGTAATTAATATAGGAATGAAAGTGGGAAAAGCCATTTTTTTGGACAAATTTTTCAATGTGGGGTCGAGAGCAATGTTTTACTTATATGAAATTGTTAACGGGTGTATTCGAGGTGCTAGTTAAGGAAATTAATATAGTATATATATCTTGGAATTTGTGTAGTTAAAGTATTAAAAGGTTAAAAAAAATGATGTTTTATATTTAAAATCTTCTTTTTTGTTTTTCTTAGCTAGTGTCTTTGAGATATTAGTTAACATTACCCTTATTTATATATTATAGAATCAAATCAAAAGCTAAGTTTTGTATCAAGACTAAATTATTTTATTATGTAAGACTGTCTTTTATTGTTTATAAGGTTAGACTTTGTGAGGTGTGGTAAATATTCTCAACCTGTGCATTGATGTTTTTGTGCTATTTATCCTTTATGGGTGTTGATTTAATAGATTTTTATTTTATATCATTTAATTAAGTTTAAAAAGACATGTGATTTATTTGATGGATTATAATTTATGTAATATGTTTCTACTTAAAAAAATGTGATATATATCTTTAGGAAAATATCAACGAGTATCCCATGATTACAAAGTGTGGAATTTACGAGTTTAGATTTGTTTCGTGGATAAGAACTTGTGGAGGTGAAGAAAGCTTCCAACATTTATTCTTTGTTTGTGATTTTAAATTGGTTATGTGCTTTACCAAATATTGCTCACAATGATACTCCCAGTTTTGCATCTTCAACATTTAATTCATTAGAGTATCCACAATGGTAGTCCTTTAATAGGGACTCTTTAAATGGGACTCAACAATAGTCTTTAACATTAGTTGCCTAGTAGAGAGAATGTCCTTATATATTTGCTCGTTGCTTAATAGGGACTCATTATTTCTTCCTCAAATAGGAAGTCCTTAACGGGAAGTGGTCTTTGTTAAGTAAGGAACCCCTATTGGAGATGCTCTTATAATGACTATAAATGTGATGGAACAAAGGTAAATTGCCTTATTTTTTTTAGTGGTGATAGGTTGACATCCTTAGGTCGCATACCACCTTTGTA
>Ga0099826_10001879_pt1 | contig 13122 bp, 6 predicted proteins | sample Mtrugardesep15_FD_76830 | JGI IMG/M metagenome (GOLD analysis project Ga0099826, IMG submission 76830) | Root nodule microbial communities of legume samples collected from California, USA - M. trunc garden sep15 | ecosystem: Host-associated > Plants > Roots > Nodule | place: USA: California... | reverse complement strand
TATATCATTTACAATACAACTCTTGAACAACTTTGGGAATAGGGATTTGAATTACAAAGTGGAATGTTGATTAGGAAAAACACTTAGATGAATTAATGCTTGCACAATGGAGGGAAATTTTTAGGGTTAAATTAGGTTAACATATAGCTTGACCAGACAAGCTTTAGAAAGAAAGATGTTATCGGATGCTTGTAAATAGGTTTTGACGCAATTAATCACATATGATAGGCCTAAATACTATTTGCTCGTTCCAATGCTCTCTGACATGTTGAAAATATACTTCATTCAATCTCCCATAACACTTTTTGTGTTTTAGTTAGAAGTTTTTTTATTTTTACAAGTCAATGGCTTGACTTGATGCCTCCTCGGATTTTTAGAGTATCAAATATTAATGTCGCTTCCTGCTCATTAGCGCTGCAGAATAGAAAATTGTCGGGAGGGGAGCTCATTGACACACTTTTATCCCATAAATGTCACCCCTTGCTTTAAACTGCTTCAACATAAAAGGCAAACCCCCCTCACAATAAACATATACTAGTATGTTGATAAATAATCTTCTTGCTTCAACCCTTCAATTGGTTTTTACAAGTCCATTCCTTTTTCATTTACTTGCACATTGTAATTCATATTTCCCATGCATTGCAACTCCTTTTCCAATGCCCTATGACACGTTGAAAATATACTTCATTAAATCTTTGATAACACTTGTTGTGTTTTTGTTGAAGAAAAACTTTTATTTTTACAAGTTAATGTATTGACCCGATGCCTCCTCATATTTTTATAGTATCAAATAGTTTCGCTTCTCGCTCATTGCCACTGCAAAATAAAAAATTGTCGTGAGCAGATAAAAAGTGTGTCAAGAGGAGAGCTTCTAACACATTATTTTCCATGAATGACACCTCTTGCTTTAAACTGCTTCAACATAAAAGAAAAACCCTCCTCACAAATTAAAAAAAAAAAAAAATTGTTGATAAAGGACCTTCTTGCCGCGACCCTTCACCAGATTTCTACAAGTCCATATTCCTTTCATTTACTTGCACATTGTAATTCATATTTCTCATGCAAATGCTCCAATCCATTTATCATGGAATCCAATTTTCCTCATCATATTTGTCACATAGTTCCTATTCACTCTATCATAAACCTTACTAATGTCAATCTTCAATGTTATCTCTCCCCCTGCCCCATTGTCTTACACTTCATATGATGGAGAATTTAAGAGGCAACAAAAACATTATCAAGAAAAAATCTATTAGCTACAAACACAGACTCATATCACATGAGATTCCTATGAATAACTCATCAAAATAATTTTTTGCCACCTCACACATATCAACTTGATTATCCACCATTTCACCATCATCTCTTTGAAGGCAGGCATTGTGGTTCCTGCATTTCCTAGCACTTGCAATCACACGGAGGAACTTTGAATTTGTAGTGTCGTCTTTCAACCAAGTAACTTTGGCTCATTGTATCCATCTTGAGCCAACAAACAACTCATATGATTTCTTACTACACCATTCTATGATTCGGCCTCCTCCTCAACACTCACCCTTAAAGTCTGATCTATTCATTTTCTGCACTCCTTAATAACTACTCAAAATCGAGACCATAGGTGATGTCCCCAACGAACCAACTCATACGCGCATTGCCTCAATTGGCCAACGACACCATTTGTACTCTTACAACTCCATCCATTCAGCACCACATCTTGTAAATCCTCTTCTTCTAATCATGCATTCTCAAGTTTGAAAGCTCAAAATATCATCTTCTTGTCTTGCTCGAATAACTTCAGTGAAATGGGAGACTAGTCTGATCTATCCACAAAGATTGACAGGTTTGAATTTGGAAACAAATCAAGCCATGTGTGTGGCCATCGCTCTATCGAGAGATGCTCTTCAATTCTAATAATCATGATACTCAATTTTTAAAATCGGCCAAATCGCCAAAAAAAAGTATTTTTTTTCTTCACAAAAAAACATAGTAGTATTCTATTAAATTAATTTAACTAAAAATACTAATTAAATGTGAATAAGGCCGGATCTAACTCCATTGTCTGTTTCTACTATGAAAATTGTGGTTGGCAAGAAAATGAAATGGTAAACAAGACAAAAGTCTAACACCTCGTAGTATCCGTTCTTTTTTTGTGTGCATGATGTATACTGTGTAACTGTGAAGATGTAATACGACCATAGATAATAATAATAATAATAATAATAAGATTAAGATGTGAACGGAGTACATTGTTTTGAGTTCAATCAAATTCAAAATTGATAAACCCCACATAATCATAGAAATAATGGCAATTGTCTTCCAGTTCATGATTATACTATTTTCTTTATTTTCTCTAATCTACTTTACTTTCACTTGTGACCATCTTATACCCAAATTGCCTTCTTCAGCAGTTAGTCCAGAGTTACAGCAACGTTCTATTTCTGCTTTACAGAACAAAGTTATTCACCCAAATACTTGATCACTTCAATTATAACCCTCAGAGTTATCAGAAATTTCAACAAAGGTATCTCATCAATGATATTCATTGGGGTGGTGCCAAAAAGAAAGCTCCAATCTTTGTCTACATGGGAAATGAAGGGGACATAGAATGGTTCGCACAAAACACTATTTCAATGCCATTTTGGTTTTTATTGAGGTTAGTTTATAGTTGAACCTTGATTAATATCCTCACGTAACAAATTTTTTTATATATATTTTGAAATTAACTCATCGTATTTTTTTATTAAGATTAACCCATCGTTATAAAATTGATTTGTAAGATAAGACATACATTAATTTAAGACCTTATCATTATTCTATGTAAAACTTGTCATCACTTTTGGAATAATAATAATATTGATTTCAAAGATGTAGAATTTATTTTAATGATTTGCTGTCAAAATTGATTCTAACTTAAAACTACAATTTTTAACTTTTGACTTCAAACATGATTTTAGCTTTAAATTTAGTGTTGAGCCTGTATTTACAAATATATATGATCACAAATAACTATACATTCAACTCTTTTTTAATTAAATCAATTTTATAAAATAAATTCATTTAAAATCAAATTTTGTCATAGCAACTTGGTTGTGCGGTGACAAAAATAATTTTGAAAAATTGTTTGTATAATTGTTTCTTTCTAAGAGTGAGCAGTTGTTTGTTTCTCAAATGGAAACTCACATCCAATGGAAGTTAGTAAGAGATGTAACTTCTTAAAATCACTGTCGAATACATTCACATAAAAATAATTCAAAATTAAATTTAAAACTATCCTCAAAATTAAATTTGAAACTAAAAATCAATATAGAACCAAAGTTTCAAAGTCTAGCTTTAAGTTAAAATCGGAAACATTTAAACATGTAAAAATCAACTTCACATTTTGGAAGTTAAATTTACATACTCCAAATGTAAAATCAAACATAAACTAAAGTGATGTTAACATTTTATTTTTTTTTGAATAAAAGTGATGTTAACATTGTACTGTTAATTAAATGTCAAGAAATTTGCAAATTATTTAAAAAAAACAAACAAACTGCAGCATAGATACTATGGAAAATCAATACCATTTGGATGAAATAAAAATAGCAGCACACTTGGATATATGAGTTCCACACAGGCTTTAGCTGATTATGCCACACTCATAATTGATCTGAAGAAGAATTTATCAGCAACTGATTCCCCTGTTGTCGTGTTTGGAGGATCCTATGGAGGAAGTATATATTAAATCTTTTAATTGTTTCTTGTAACTAATTTATATCGTATTTTTCTATATATAGTTCAATTATATTCAAACCCCCATCTCCATATATAGTTAAAATTAGGTACTACGTCTTCTATTTCAGTGCTAGCTACATGGTTTAGGATGAAGTATCCGCACGTTGCTATTGGAGCTTTGGCATCTTCTGCTCCAATCCTTCAATTTTTGGATTTGGTTTCACCATATACCTTCACTAACATTGTCACTCAAGACTACAAGGTGAAGATTTGTTAGACTAGGATTCAAATATAACTTTATTTTTTTTTGCGGTCAAATAGCTAACGTGAATAGAATATACACACATTAAGGGAGGAGAACTAAGGGATTGTGGGACAAATTTATGTCTCAACATATCAGATATCTCTACAACTATCATTTTTTAGTTATAAAATTGAAGAATTGCTAGCTAAGATATATAAAATAGATATTGATTATTTGAGCATTTTAAAATACGTTTCTTAACTAAAAACTTAGCTAATGTCTTTGAATACGTTAATTATTTCATCAGTTGTTACTCATTCAAAGTATACTGCCGAGCTCTTGGTTAATAAGTTGTTTTTTTTTTTCCGTTGTTGCATATGGTTATATGATTTTTAGAGTGAGAGTGAGAATTGTTACAAAGTGATTAAAGGGTCCTGGAAAGAAATAGATGACACAGCCAATATACACCAGGAGGAATTGAACAGCTACGGAAATCGTTCAGATTATGCAAGTGAGCCATGTTTAATTAATCCCATAACCTTTTTGTTTAGTAACTTTTATATATAGCTTAATTATTATTGTTTTTCTGTTGGAACAGCAATAATATAAGTGCAGGTGCTCTGAAAAATTGGCTTCAAACGGCTTTGATGTACACGGCCATGACAGATTATCCAGTCAAAAAGGTGCCAATGTAATCTTCAACACTTTTTTTAGTGATGAAAATTTGAGATAGATAGAGTTCATATAAACTTTGATACTAATTATTTATTAGTGGAATATTTTATATATGATTGTACCAGATGTGTGAAGCGATTGATAGCAAATCCTCTGAAAATGAGACATTCACCAAGCTGCATGCTGCAGTCAATATCTTCTACAACTATAGTGGAAGTGTCACATGTTTTGATATTAATAATGATTCAGGGGGATGGGATTGGCAGGTAAGTACTACCAATTAAACACTTTTATTTGAATTTTGCAAATAGTTAATTAATCATCTACACTAACGATGTTTGATTAATTTGTAGTCATGTACGGAAATGATAATGCCCCTCGGTGGGAACAATGAGGAGAGCATGTTTCCAGCTCACAAGTGGGAGTTAGAAGAGACACTCTCTTACTGCAAACAGACCTATCACATTGAACCAAGACCCCATTGGATTACTACTCAGTTTGGTGGTCATGTACGTAAGAAATATTATTATCCTTAATTAGTCCTAAATTGTGGTCTGTAACTGCAATTCATAACTATTACTATAATTTTTTAATTAATTTGCTAACACTGCAATTTAATTATATGTAACCAATTATGCTTATATATAGGACATTGGGAGAGTTCTGAAAAGATATGGGAGCAACATTATCTTCTTCAATGGTTTAAGAGACCCTTGGAGTGGTGGAGGGTATAACATTTAATTTACCCCTTGGACTAGCTGCTACTATTACAATTTCACTGAATTTCTAAAAGATATTATTGTCACATATATATGACACCAGCTAACTTGATGAATGCAGGGTATTGAAGAATATATCAAAAAGTTTAATTGCTATAGTTGCAAAAGAAGGTTAGTTTGAAACCATATCAATGATACATATGTTTATTATCTATTTCCATTTTTCACTTTCGTGTTTTTGTTTAGGAGCTCATCATGTAGACCTGAGGTTCTCAACAAAGGACGACTCAGAATGGCTAAAGGATGTAAGGAAACAAGAAGTAAAGATCATAACAAGTTGGATCTCGCAATATTATCAAGACCTACTACAAGGATGAAGAAATTGAATATTATACATTATTTGGATTAAGGATAATATTTCTCCTCCTATTTCGCTAATACATATTGACATTTTTTTTTTTTTCTGAAAAAATCAAAATGATATATATTATCAGAAGGTGTTTCCACTTGCACAAGATACGCAAAAGAAAGAAGCACTGCAAATATTGACATATTGACATTGTTATTAGCATTTAATTTATATGTAGCTGTGTGAATAAACTATTTTCATGACAATTGGTTTTTGCTTTGCCCATTCACCACTTCAAGTGTTGCTGTGAAAACAATAGCTAGATATATTGAATTACAAAAAAGATATTAATACAATTGGTTTATTATAACTTTTGAACAACTTTATTCATTTTCACAATATATATTTTATCATCTCACTTCATTTTTCTCTCTATTGTTTTTGAACAATAAAAAAGGAGAAAAAGAAGATCATCATAAAACTTGTTATCAAATGATTGTTCAAATATCAATACTCATTAAATTGTTGATTTTTATAAGCAAGATTGAATAAAACAAGCATTGTTTTTTTAGGGAAATAAAACAAGCATTATACAGGGTTGTTTTGAAATTCCTCAATTTTTATACAAAATTGTGAACTAACTAATGGGCGGTCCAACAAATTATTTGTTGATGTGCAACTGTGAGTTGAAAGTCTCACTATTGATAAAAGAGTTGAAATTGAACCGCATATAAGTGAAAATAATTTATGTCTAATGCATTAAAATGTTGGTTGAAGATGTGTTCAAACTAACTTGTGTCATTACTCTAGATAAATACGTGGATCCACTCCAGCGTTGTAGGCTCCTCGGAAGTCTTAAATTTAACAATTAGATCTTATTAAAAAATATATTTATTCATTCAAATTTGTAGATACATTGAAAACAACAAAAATTTAATATTGCTAAAATTAAAAAATGATAAATTTACGAAGAAACTGAAAGCAATTAATTTAATAGCATAAATCATTTTGACTAAAAAAGATATTTATTCATTCAAATTTGTAGATACATTGAAAACAACAAAAATTTAATATTGCTAAAATTAAAAAATGAAAAATTTACGAACAAACTGAAAGCAATTAATTTAATAACATAAATAATTTAGAATAAAAAATATATTTATTCATTCAAATTTGTAGATACTTTGAAAACAACCAAAATTTAATATTGTTAAAATTAAAAAATGATAAATTTACGAACAAACTAAAAGCAATTAATTTAATAGCATAAATCATTTTGACTAAAAAATATATTTATTCATTCAAATTTGTAGATACATTGAAAACAACATAAATTTAATATTGCTTAAATTAAAAAACGATAAATTTAGGAACAAACTGAAACCAATTAATTTAATAGCATAAATCATTTTTACTAAAAAATATATTTATTCATTCAAATTTGTAGATACATTGAAAACAACAGAAAATTAATATTGCTAAAATTAAAAAATGATAAATTTACAAACAAACTGAAAGCAATTAATTTAATAGCATAAATCATTTTGACTAAAAAATATATTTATTCATTCAAATTTGTAGATACATTGAAAACAACAGAAATTTAATATTGCTAAAATTAAAAAATGATAAATTTACGAACAAACCGAAAGCAATTAATTTAATAGCATAAATCATTTAGACTAAAAAACATATTTATTCATTCAAATTTGTAGATACATTGAAAACAATTGGAATTTAATATTGCTAAAATTAAAAAATGATAAATTTACGAACAACCTGAAAGGAATTAATTTAATAGCATAAATCATGAGAGAGCTCACAAATGTGACAAAATTTAAATGATCAAAACACTCATTTCTCCGAATATGTAATGTTGACAATCCACTCTTTAATTAAATATGCAATGAATTGAAGTTGATTGTTAATCTGAATCAAATGAACATCGCAACTTGAGAAAAACAAACAACGTTGTACTAAGACATCGAACAAAACAACAACCTTTTTCTCAAGCCGTGATATCACATAAAAACTAAATCTATATAAAAATTACTTAAACAACTCTTTCTTTTATTCACATTATGTTCTTATTTTCTCTGTATTATTTTTAACCAATAATAAAAGAGAAAAAAAAGTTCCCTTCAAAAAAATGTTGTCATAAAAATTATCATGACATGTACAAATATGTGATTCTTCAAGCTAAAAATACATATATATGAGAGTGACATATAACCAAGCCAAAATGCATTATCTGTTAGTAAGATATGGCCAATAACACTGACACATTTCTTTTTTCCGTGATCTTTTGTTTCTTTCCATCTCTTTTTCTTTCCATTTATTCATCTTATTATTGATAATCCTTTTTAGTATTTTCTTCCTTTTATTCTATTAATTTTCTTTTCCTACTGATCTCAAAATGTTCACACTTTAAGAATGTTATAATCATTTTCATATAAGAAAAATTAAAGAATGGTCCACAATCCCATTTCTTCTGTCACTAGCAGACCCAACCACTAGGCTTTTTCTGAGGAACTTGAGCATTTTTGAGATTCTCTTCTTCTTTTTATGCAACACTCTTTCATTTCTACCCTAAACTTTCACCAGAAAAAAAAAATGGCAATTATCTTCTTCCTTTACAAAATTTTACTCTTTTCTTTGTTTTCTCTTCTGTTCTTTACCTTCTGTTCTTCACATATCATACCAAGATTTCCTTATTCAGTGATTAGTCCAGAGCAACAACTAAACTCTGGTTCTGTCCAAAATGGTCTTTACAGAACAAAGTTTTTCACTCAAATACTTGATCACTTCAATTATAACCCTCAGAGTTATCAGAAATTTCAACAAAGGTATCTCATCAATGATACTTATTGGGGTGGTGCCAAAAAGAAAGCTCCAATCTTTGTCTATACTGGAAATGAAGGGAACATAGAGTGGTTTACACAAAACACAGGTTTTATGTTTGAGCAAGCACCTAATTTCAATGCCCTTTTGGTTTTTATTGAGGTAAACTTTATTATCTTGGATTCCCTACCGTAACTGCATTGTCGTTCTGTCTCTTATTCGAGACAACATTTTAGTACATGTTTGAATTAACGGTGAGTTTTACAGAATTACCCTAAATAAATGCGATTTGGCAAAAATTACAACAAAATCGCAATGTCATCTTGATTTCGTTAAACTCACCATCAACTCAAATATGTGTTTAGTGTCTTGAAATTAAATTTGAATTATATATTATATGTATGGATGTATATATGTTTATCTTATGCATTACAAATTGAAATGCAGCATAGATTCTATGGAAAATCAATTCCATTTGGAGGCAAGAAAAAGGTTGCATATGCAAATAGCAGTACACTTGGATATCTTAGTTCTACGCAGGCTTTGGCTGACTATGCCACTCTTATAATTGACCTCAAGAAAAATTTGTCAGCAACTGAGTCCCCTGTTGTTGTGTTTGGAGGATCCTATGGAGGAAGTATAATCTATATTATCAAAATTCTATTTCATTTTTGTTGTTTTATTAGTTTAATTGAAGTGTTTAGTTTTTAACTTGCAATCAAGATTTTTTTAAATTATGGTAACAGTAGCAATGCGATCCTTGGTGTTTTTAAGAAAATAACAACTTATTTATCTTAGAGTTTAGTTAAATCTATTACCAGACAACCAATCATTTAAAGCTATATTACTTTCTCATATTTAATTATTTTTAACTAATTTAAATTATGTATTCATTTTTTGAGTATTGGTACCTAACTTTTTGCTATGGGTAAATAAAATTCTCCTTTAAAAAATTGCGTTTTAATATGGTTGATACAACATTAATTGTTGTTGTAGAAACATGTTAAAAAAACATCAGTTGATAGAAATATAATTACTACTTTTTATTTCCAGATATTGGTTTTTATTTTTAAGAAAAACTTGTTTGCAATTGTTGAATTTTTCTCCCTAATTTGGACCATAGTCTAAAATGAAATTGGTTTTTGCAGTGCTGGCTGCTTGGTTCAGGATGAAGTATCCACATGTTGCAATTGGAGCTTTAGCATCATCAGCTCCAATCCTCCAATTTGAGGATTTGGTTTCACCCTATGCATTCGATAACATCATCACACAAGACTTCAGGGTTTCATTTTCTTTTCCTAACTGAAAACCCTTTTTATATTTTAATTTACATTAATTCATTTAACTTCTTAATTCTAAAAAATGAAAGGAATTTTTTTTTTTTGCATGTGATGACTTTATGATAAAGTAGTTAAAGAAGTAATGTGAACTCAAAATGATGTACGAACTTTTGTTTTTTATTTTACATTGTCTACTCACGGAAACATGCACTTAACGAGTAATATTAATTAATTAAGTAAATGTCTAATTATATTTCAGTCAAAAATAGTGTCTTGTTGTATTGTAGATTCAATATTACTGTAACATATCATTTCACGTGCACCTGACAAATAGCTATTTTAAAAAAAAATAAAAATTATGTACTTTGTGTATATTGCAGAGTGAGAGTGAGAATTGTTACAAAGTGATAAAAGGGTCATGGAAGCTAATAGAAGAAACAGCCAAAAAACATGGAGGACTAGAGTTACTAAGGAAATCATTCAGAATATGCAAGTGAGTTTATTTTAGTTAAAGTAGTTTAATATAATTTAAAAACCTAATCATCAGGTAACAACATAGTTGTTTAATTTTACTATTGTTTTGGTGTAAGTAGTAATTATATAGGAGTAGATGCTTTGGAAGGTTGGCTTGGCCAGGCTTGGATTTATACGGCCATGACAGATTATCCAACACCAACCAATTTCTTGAGTCCCTTGCCGGCATATCCAGTGAGAAAGGTTCAAACCATACCCTCTTAAATTAATACTTTATCTTTAAAGAAATTATTTTATTTGTGTGTTTGATTTTATTCGATGTCTTGATGCCACATCTTTTTATTAAATTCGTTAAGTGTTATAATAAATACAATAAATGGGTGTGTGCTTGTGTTTGTTGGGCGGGTTTGTAAATTAAACACCTTTAAATGTGTGATTTCGTGTGTTCTAAGTTTTCATTATAACGACAATGAAACGTAAAAGCAAAACAAAATCAATACTACAATTTTAAATGGTTTTATTTTTTTTAACTATTTTTGTGTAAGAATTTTGTATTTTGTCTATTGATCATTCTTTTTTTATGATGTTGACAGTATGATATTTTTTTTCTCTCACAAGTTAGAAAGTACTACTAATTAATTACTATTGAAATACCAATTAAATGAACTGAAAACGAAGTGGATATTTTTTATTAAAAAAAAGTGGATATTTTTATTTGTAAATATCTCAAAGTGTTTGGAAGTGTGTTTCATATTTGTTTGTTTGTGCGAAAGAATCTTTGACTATATTAATCAAAAAAAAAAAGAATATTTGACTATGACTTTGAATTTTGGGGAAATTGATTTATTCAGATGTGCGACGCACTTGACAGCTCAGTGAAGGGAAAGAATACATTAGAGAAATTGTATGATGCTGCAAGTATATACTACAACTATAGTGGTACCTCTAAATGTTTCAATTTAATTGATAATTCTGATCCTCATGATCTTGGAGGATGGCAGTGGCAGGTACTCTCCTCTACTCATCCACACAATTTATTCAATTTCAATTGCACAATCATTATTCTCTATTTTTTTTTTTGTCAAGTCTCTATTTTTATTTTAAATAAGTTTTCTCATTTAAGAAAACATATATTTTAAACACCATCCAAACATAGCTCAATTGAAAACATAGAGTGGTCGGAATTTAAACCTCAGACATTTCATTGATTAATTTTAGATTACTTGATATAAAAAAAACCATCAAACACACAATACAAGATGTGCAAGGAAAAGTTAAAGAGCACATTTACATAGCAATAGTAACTAAAGACCCAAAATTGATCACCACAACCTGTTACACCGATCCTACAACAATCCCCTACTTAAATACCAAAAAAACACCAAATTTCAAACAAATCAATGGCAATATAAAGAATTTGACCACCATTGATTTAATTTGTAATCAAATTTTGGGGATTTTGCTTTGAGCCACCACAAAAAATGATCTTCACCTTATCCATAATATGTAACAAAGTTTATTTCTTTTGGAGAAAAAGTCTATTGTTAAGTTATTATTTTTTTGTTCCATATAATCTTGTGCAATGGTGAATCACCATCCTTTTACAGAGTACTCTTCATTTGCTTCAAGCCTCTAACTGTTTTTGTACAAAGAAATTTTATCCAAAAAGGAACATCGTCCTAAAAATAAACTCGACATCCACTCCCAACTACAAAGATATTTTATTTTATTTTTGGACAAAAACTAGATAGATATTACTATATCTTGCATGGAGAGTCCCCTCTAACCAAGGTTCACACCAGAACAAAATATCTAAATCATTACTAGCCAAACGAAACACATGATTTCCAAACCAATTGCCCACACCTAACTTTAATTAAAAATAACTCATTTTCCTTCTTTTTTGCATCACCCACAATCTCATTGTCTATTAAAATTTCGTCTTCACAAAAGGGTATATATTTGTTTGTATTTGAAACCCCAATATGCATTATATTAGTGGTATAAATAATAATGAAATTCAAAAATTCTTTGTACATACAGGCCTGTAGTGAGATGATAATGCCCGAAGGAGCAAGCAGTAAGGAAAGCATTTTCCCAGAATCTCAGTGGTCAGTCAAAGCCAGATATGGATACTGCAAATTTGCCTACAACGTAGTACCAAGACCCAACTGGATTACATCAGAATTTGGTGGCCATGTGAGTTATAATTACTTCATTATCATTAAATTTTTAATTTGGTTTGATATAGTATAAATTTGGTCAAATGCATCTAAATATCTTTTAAGTTTTTTCGTTTTTCCCAAAGTGGTCATTTAAGTTTCAAAAGTCTCAAACAAGTCTTTTAAGTTTCAAAAGTCTCAAACAAGTCCTTTTAGTTTTTGAATCATTTCAAACAAGTCCTTTTAGAGGATGATGGTGATGATTTAGATGATAGCAACAAAGAGCATATTATCCACCATTTGCCATGTCTAAAAAGATGACTAATTTTAAGTGGGTGTTAGGAGCCAGATTTGGTACCAAAGATGAGTTCAAGGAAGCAATTACCAACTATGCTATCTACAATACGACTTGTTTGAAACGGTTCAAAAACTAAAAGGACTTGTTTGGGACTTTTGAAACTTAAATGACCACTTTGAGAAAAATGAAAAACTTAAATGACCTTTAGATACATTTTGCATGTATTGCCAAGGTCGTGCTGATTCAATGCATTGATGTATTACATGTTATCTACAGAATATTGAAATAGTTCTCAAACGATCTGCGGGAAACATCATATTTTTCAATGGTTTAAGAGACCCTTGGAGTGGTGGAGGGTAAAGCCTTGTT
>Ga0099826_10001878_pt1 | contig 13122 bp, 13 predicted proteins | sample Mtrugardesep15_FD_76830 | JGI IMG/M metagenome (GOLD analysis project Ga0099826, IMG submission 76830) | Root nodule microbial communities of legume samples collected from California, USA - M. trunc garden sep15 | ecosystem: Host-associated > Plants > Roots > Nodule | place: USA: California... | reverse complement strand
ACATATCGGTGCTTTATTAGATCTAATTTAAGGGACCACATATTTCTGTTTTTTGGCATTTAGTTGTTATCGTTTAACAACCTAAGATAGTGCTATGCATCATCCTATGAATCTGATCACATATTCCGGAACTTCCCTAAATTTCAAGTCAATCTATCTATATACTTTTAATATCTATCATCATTTATTTTCTTTTGTTTGTCACAATTTTTACCATAGTAAAAATTCACAACACAGAGATCAAAGAAACTTTGTTGATTTGATATTAAAGTGTTGATCTAATCAAAAGAGATTGAATAGAAGAAAGAAAATGGTGAATCCAATAAAAGCAGCAATAGGAGATTTTGTGTTGACTTTTACATGGATGTTTATATCTTCAACACTTGGATTAGTCACAACAGAAATTATGAGAGCTTTTGATCTTCAATTTGTGACATATAATGGTGTTAATTATCCATTTATTATAATTACAACATTGCTTATATTCATAATTATCTTTACTTTTACTGCCATTGGTAATGCTTTGGGTGGTGCAAGTTTCAACCCTACAGGAAATGCTTCTTTCTATGCTGCTGGTCTTGGTTCTGATACTCTTATATCTATGGCTATTCGTTTCCCTGCTCAGGTTTTTATTTATTTCAAAAGGGTCTTTTTATTTTTTGATTTTGGATTTTGGATTATGATTTTAGATGATTTATGTTAAGGTGAACTTTAGCAATATGGGTAGTATGGTATATGTTTGTAGTTTTAAGAATCTTGGAAAATGTTTGGTATCATGTAGAATAGATGATTTATGTTGAAGGCGTGTTTGGTGTCTGACATGTGTCTGTATCCGACGTTTACATGACATTGATATGTAATTACTAATTACATCCAATCATTCATTTTTTTCTTCGAATTATTATGGTTGTTGATGTGTTAGTGTGGTGTTTGGAATATGCGGTGTGTCAGTGTTGAAGCTCAAAAAGTGTAACTTTTGTCAAAATCACGGTGGCACATCGTGTGTGAGTTTTCAATGGCTATTACCATTTCGTCTATCTGCAAAGAAAATAAAATGGCGGCACATCGTGATTTTGCCAAATTCATTGTCAATCTTAACATGCACTTAATGTAGCCTTGTAGGTATGTGGTCAAACCATGTAGTCTGGCTTAGTGAAATTGTGTTAGGTCTGCAATGAGAAGAATGTGTATTCTGTTCAGATAATTGTTAGTTATGTGTAACAGTGACACTTTTGATTGAAGGCGTGTCTGGCATTCGACATTGACACTTTAAATTATTATTGGTGTCGACATGTCAGTGTCATGTCCGGTGTTTGTGTATATGCTTAATATCTCTTTAGCAGAGATCCTTATAAAAAATATATCACTTGGAGAGATGTCATATCCTTATTGCTCTCTCGGTCCCAATCTCGATTTGGATTGCATCATGACAGGAGGATACATGTAGATTTCATCGAAAACAATACCTATGTTGACCTGAAATTTTGGAGTCATCAAGCGTTTTCAGAAATTTCTTTAACTATATGACAATTGTAGTTGCAGGGCTTGCAAATATGTAAGAATCATAATGTAACAACTGCTACCACAGTTTAAAACCACACATGAACCTAATTTGTTAACTCGTGACTTGTGTTGGTTTTGTTTTGGTTCTTTTATAGAATTTGAGCATCTTATTAGAGAAATTTATATCGATTGAATTGAATTAACGAGTTATGTTACACAGGCATTAGGTGCAGTGGCTGGTGCTAAGGCAATTAAGGAAGTAATACCACCCAAATATAGTCACATGATTGGAGGACCTGCTTTGAAGGTTGATTTGCATACCGGAGCTATTGCAGAAGGAGTGTTGACATTTTCAATCACTTTTGCTGTTCTCTTCATCTTGCTCAGAGGTCCTCGTAGTGAGTTCATGAAGACTTTGTTGATGTCTGTGTCGACTGTAGCTATGATTCTCATCGGTTCTGCTTACACCGGACCATCAATGAATCCTATCCTTGTAAGTGTTTCATTTTTTCATTCGCTGTTTTTTATATTATCATTGTTTTCCGAATGTGTTTCAGTGTACTGGTTTTCTATGCTAATCGTCTTATCATGAGGGTAGCCCAAATTCTCTTTTATTCCTTTTTTAATATATTCTGATATGCGCCTAAAGTTTGAAACTTTGAAGTTGTTAATCTGTTTAAGCAATCGTTTTAGTTGTTAATCATGAGGGTGGCCTAATCTGTTTTACCTATCTACGATATCTATTTGATTTAAGGTTAGAACACTATCTCTCACTTCATAAATAAACCATATTCGCTTGTCGCTGAAAAAATTTCACCAAAAAAAGTTGGAATTTATAGATAAAAAGTGTTTGATGTCTAAAACAACAAACCAAAGTCCAAACTCGCTAATGTCACAATAAGACCCGAGGATAGCATCAGTGAGAAGTTTGCAGTCGATCTAAAAAATAGCATGTTGAAACCCCATGCTTTTCACTCATTTTATAGCTCCAAGCTGTGAATCTGCCTCACCCTCTTCTGTTACCTGCATGACCGCATCTGTCCAGGATGCGAAGGCTGCAACAAAACCGAGCCTGCTATGAACTCCTATTAGAAAAACATTGCATTTCACCACCCACGTTTGAGCTGGCTTTGTCCAAAGAGCATCATCGGTAACAGCCCTTACTAAATTGGCATTATGAGGTTCCTTAGTTTTCAACCAATCTGCACACAACGAGGCAGTTAACATAGTCGTGTGTTGCTGTAAGTTTCTCCTGGCTCCAAATCCAATTATTCCGGTTTAACCAAATACACAAAATTACCATTGTTAGCTTACTACTTATGTCACTCTCTTCATGAGTACGTATGTCCATCAGAATCTGTTTAGGAAACCAGACTGTTGTCATTTGCGGATAGTCCCCAGCAAACCGGCCTCCTCCGACACCTGCTTACTCACTGCAAACACAAAGCACATGGTAATCGTCCTCATCTCCATCGTTGCACATAGAACAGGAGGACAGACCGCTCCTTTTGATTGGAATCTCATTCTAGTTGGTAGGCATTCTCTACACATACACCAAATCAAATTCTTACCTTCGTTGGTTCTTAATTTTCCAGATAGAGTTCCACTCTCCCTGAACCACATTGTGTGATAAATTTAAAATCCTATCCATGCAAACCTTGTATCCGGATTTAATTGTGTCCACGCCACACTTGTCCTCACTCAAAATAAAATGATCCTCCAACACAGAGGGCAACCAGGCTGTTGTCGAATGTCTAAGACACGATTGCACTTTCTCAATAATTTGAGTTAGTTCTGATCTATGTAGCACCAAAACTTCAGATTGAAAACATGTAGTCAGTGTCTGACACAGTGTTGTCGAATATCGGCGCCATGGAGGATATCGGTGGTGGTTTTCAGACTCTCTGCAATGGTAAGTATCGGCCGATATGGTGGACTTTTCTGCCATAATCCGCTATGACGGCGTCACAAAGCGGCCAGTATGGTGGGATTTTGGGTCTCCACCATCCACTATCGACAACACGGCTGACACAACACGACACCAACATAGTAATTAAATTCAACCACTTCTGTTTTCTTAAATTACTGTCAATATTTACATGTTAGTGTCGTGCCTGTATCTATGTTAGTAATGATAGCATTATCATCAAGTGTAAACTGTAAAGTGTCGAGTATCGACATTCTTTTCTTTTTCTTTTCATTTATATCCGGATACAGGATATATCAGGATTTCCTACTCGCATTAATTTTATTGTCTTTAAAAAGATGATATCCTAAATAAACTACTCTAATCTTGTTTTAATTTGGCTATGATTAGTTTTTCAGCAAATAACTTACCTACAAATACATGCGAGACATATCTCGATTCGATATAAAATTGAATCCAATCGATAGAAATCTATAGTGTTTCTACTTTGAACACGAATGTCATCTTAAATCCCGATTCACTACGATGAATAATCACCTATTTAATGTAGCCGACCACTTTATTTTTGTCAATTTTGTATAACTAGCAGCTTTTCTTTTGTCATTAGATTTATGACTTGAATTATTCCGACTTTAGTAGCTGAAAAATAAGCTTATAATTTTACCATGTCCATTATTTTTATTAGTAATACATCTTACTATTCATTATAATTTTCGATTCACGATTCAAAAAATAGGTCTTCTGATTCACAATTTGAATCTCGATTCGATAAACATGTTATGAATAATTAAATGATTGGTATACTTTTTTTCTTTCTTTCAGGCATATGGTTGGGCATACTTAGACAACTGGCACCACACATGGGATCAATTTTATGTTTACTGGATTTGTCCATTCATTGGAGCAATAGTTGCTGCTTGGTTGTTTCGTGCTGTTTTCCCTCTAAAACAAGTGGTAAAAAAACAGAGAAAACCTAAAGAAGCATAGTAAATAATGGTTCCTATACAAGGTGTTATTAATAAATAACCCTTGTTTTTTTTAGTATAATCACTTTTTCTTGTAAAATCACTTCTTGTTCATTCTCATGTATTTTGCTGCTTTTTAGTTAGCTTTCATCTGATAATATAATTTTGTTATCAGGTCCATTTCTTGTAATAGAAAGATTCAATAATTTTGAAACAATGTAATTCAGATCTCTTTTCCATCTACGAAAGCATTTTGTAATTTGTTAAAAGGGAAATGCTAATCAGTGCCCCGTTAAGGATATGAAAAATGAATTTATATAGTAGTTAATGCATTGAGATTGTGTAATTAATTGATAGTAATGTCAAAAGCAGCTATCTTTTATGATAATAAATCTCTGTTATGGTATGCTTAATCAGTGCCCCAAGGGCACCGGTTAGCAAAACCCTTTGTTAAATAGTTTTTATTATTTCTTCGGTGCGTTGAATTTGCAACCTATATACTCCCCCGTCTGATTATAATTGTCTTGAGGATTGTGTAGGTTCTTAAAGAACTTACTAATTTTAATGGTAAAATTATTATCTATTACTAAAACACTCATGTTAATTGTAGTTAGTGAATTGAAATGAAATTCAATAATAAGGGTGTATTAATGGAAAAAATGTTGCATTGATATTTTAAAGTAATATTTATGCTGAAATTAAGAAAAAAAATGTTAGTGACGATTAAAATAGCCGAAGAGAGTAATTTGGGACCCAATAAGATTATGTTATCATTAGAGTAAAGGAATGGCCACAATAACAACCACGAAAAATCCACCACCACCATGATTTTAAGACAATGATAAATCCACCACCACCATATGGTTGTTACGATGGTGGTGGCGGTGGATGATTTTTCGTTGGTTGTTTCAATGGTGCTAGATTTTTTAGTTGAAAATTACGATAGTTATATAAATTGATGGTAAATTACATGAATGTTTCAATGAACATTATACACTTGTTAGACAACAACCCCTCAAAGGAAGGGCCAGACAAGAAGGACAACATGTAGGTAAAATGGAGGTTTGAACGCTCAAGGAATTTAGTATTGGTCATGTTTTATAAGAAATGATAACTTATAAATCTGATCATATTAAAACTTGTCAAGAAACATTCATAAATATGATTACGAATGAACAATACTTAAACTAATGGATGCTCCATAATCTTTTTTTAAAAAACCTAGTTAATTTCATTATGAAAATCAACATAATTAATCATTTTCCTTAAAATTGCGTACAATATAAATCTGACCACGTTTAATTTGAGACGACAGAGTACTTTGTTTTTAAACTCAATATCTGACACAAGGACCAAGAGTTCAATCTAAGTTTAATCTACAAAATTCTATTCAAATGACTAATCCACAAAATTGACCCGGAAGAATCGAAAATCAAACCTGAGACAAAGAACTAGTACTACTATTATATTATCATTAACTAAAAATAAATAATCGATGTAACTCCAAGTAGAGAACTCTTATCATTAATTTTGATAAATAATCAATGTAACTCCGTCAAAGACATAGAAACTCGTGTCCCTCGCAAAGGGCACTATTTTCACATCCCATTGTCATTTTTCGAACCAATAAAACGTCGTCGTTTTCCTTCATTTCACTTTAACATAACTAAAACCACACATTTCAACTACCGAACAAACCGTTAAATCCATCACCACCGTCGCCGGCACCGGAAAATTCCGTTACCGGTCGCCACCGCCAGTATGGACCTCGAAACCACCAAAATGTTAAAAAACTCCGGCCATCTACCATCGCCGGAGTCGTCGTCGTTCACCGACAAGTTCTACCAAATCCGCGGCGCGTTTCTAATGCTTGCACTTCCTCTACTCCTCGTCACACTCATACTCTACATCATGCCTTCCACTTCTTCGAATGAATCCATCGAAGATTATGCTCTCACGCATCGGAAGATTTCTCCTGATCGGAAATTTTCTGATTCGTTTGCTGTTGTTTTTGATGCTGGTAGTTCTGGTAGTCGTGTTCATGTTTTTCGCTTTGATCGGAATCTTGAGCTTGTGAAAATTGGTAATGATCTCGAGATTTTCATGCAGGTTAGTTAGTTATAACCGTTCATTTTCGTTTTTCAATGCATCATAGGCTATTAAGCGCCAACACAGACACCGAACACGACCCAGACACTTAGACGGTCATAATAATTAGAGAAAATTTCATAATTGACACTGACACGTGTCAAACATCGAACACTGATAGGTGTGACACCGAACACTAAGACACCAAACACCCCTTCAACCATAAGTGGTGATGCTGCAGAGATCATGAACTATGAAGCACGGACACCGGACACGATAGTGGCACAGACACCATAGTGACAATATTGACACATTAACACCTGGAGTAATTTGAGAAAATGTATAATTAAATGCATCATAAACTATGAAGCGTTGACACAGACTCCAGACACGATAGTGACACAGAGGCTAGAAATGATAATGACACTGACACGTTGACTTGTGTAGTAATTTGAGAAAGTGACATAATTGAATGTAATCACATGTGTTGGTGTTCGACGCAGACACATGTTTTCGATCAGAAGTGCCACGGCTATAGTGATCATAAGTATTAGCAATGAACGCCTTTAATTTTGATGTAACTTGATGATTTAGATTTACATATAAACACTCTATAAAGATGATTTTTATAGTATAAACTTTCAATTCAGCGATAATTTTTTTCTTCATTTTTGATGAATTCAACGGTAAATTTTGTAAAATATGCATCTGATAGTAAGCTACTAACATCTCCAATGCAAGGGGATTAAGAGGTGTCTGTACGGCCTAGCTCAACTGTCAATGTCGAGATTGTTAGGATTAACATTTTCCGTGGTTACCTGGGTTTGAATCTGGGATATCTGCTCTGTGTGCGTATTTAAGTTGTTGGGTCCAAGACCAAGTCGTCTCACGTAGTTTAAGAACATTCACTCATTTTTAGTGCAACACATAAATCATAGTTGTGTTGTTAATTGACTTTAAGGGGGTCTCTCAATTCATCACATTTTGGCCTAAGAAGTTACCCACTATAAGAACTCTATTGATAGATGATTGTCATGTCACTCGACTCCAATGCTGGAGAAAAAACAACCTTTGTTTTTAACTTTTCTTAAAATTAGTAATATTGGCTATATTTAGAAATTTGAACAAATAGCTCTTGTTCCGCGGAATTTAAACAACTCGCTATTTTCTGTAATCTATGATTGACAACATTGCTTAAAGTTTTTGAACCCTACATTGAAGATATGCCGTAAGTGGTGTAACACTATCTAAGCAATGTAATTTGATCCTTCCTTTCATGCATTTCAATGTTTTTGTGTTGTGTAAACCTACATGCTTTTGAGTTTTGAGTACCTTCCATTAATCAAACATAACATTCTTTAATTAATAATATATTCATCCTTAATCAGTTAAACCACTTGGACTTGACTACATTGCTTGCAAGAAACACTTGGATAAGTAAATTTTAATATATTTAATTGATGAAAATGTGATATATGTGTTTGGGATTCCTCTATTTTTAGTCGGCTTTTCTCCAGGTAAATATTTGAAGGATTCAATTCTAAATCAAAAATATATTTTTGTGAACCAAATTTTTTATTTTATTTTTCAAATGTTAAACATGATTCTATTTACTGGTGTTAACAATTTTTATGGTGTTACAGTTAAAACCTGGTTTGAGTGCTTATGCACAGGATCCACAACAGGCAGCGGAATCTCTGGTTTCTCTTTTGGATAAAGCGGAAAGTGTTGTTCCTATGGAGTTTCGCTCCATGACACCTGTTAGAGTTGGGGTGCGTATAATTTTTATTAATAATTTTTTTATTCATCTGAATTATATGTATCCTAATGATGCTAATGCAGGCAACTGCAGGATTGAGGGCTTTGGAAGGGGATGCTTCTGATAGGATCTTGCAAGCGGTAAATATTGCTTAGTGCATTTTGTCTCATGTTGAATGGTTTTAGCACATAACAGCTGTATACTCAGCATTCTAATGTTGCTTTGGTGATTTTTTAATTCATGTAAGGTCCGAGATTTACTTAAGCAAAGAAGTACCCTAAAATCTGAGCCTAATGCGGTTGCTGTGCTAGATGGAACGCAAGAAGGTGCTTTTCAATGGGTATGTTTTCATGAACATATTACCAATTGGCTTTAACTTTTGAATGCATTTAGAAACTAGACTAGATGAAAATTGACAATCTTTTAGTGACATCGATCAGATAACTTCAAATTCCAAATGGTTTTGATAGAAAGAATTGGCAAATGCAGAATGTTCTCTCCCTTGTTACTCAAAGTCTTGTGTCAGTTTAGGAATGATAATGTATGTCTTTGAGAGTAGTTAGCTAGAAATACTATTATATTTGCCCTTCCCCCATAATGGCTTTAGGATTTGTCTACGTTGCATCTTTGTTAAGTCCTGCCATACAAAAGGAACAATTCAATCTGCTGATGCACTTCTCTTTACTCAAGAAAAACATGACTCTGATGCTTCATTAATTTCTGAATAGTGAATGATCTTTACAAACTAGTCCAAGTAAGAAAGTTTGACAATGTTGGATTATTGAATATCAGATGTACTCATACTCGTTTATCAGTGGATTGTTTTTTCTGCATGCTCTTTATAACCTACTACAGTAGTTACCTTATTAGTTTTCAATTTTCTGCTTTAGTCATTTAAGTATTATTAGGATTTGAAACTCAGGTTCAAATTTTTTTCATTAAAACAATTGCTGCCAGGATTGTAATGTTTGTTTACTTTTCAAATTGGTGGATATTCAGAGAATATATCTAATCATGTTTGAACATTCTCGATTATATTTTAAATTATTTCTTTAATCCTTCATGAAGAATGGTTCTTACATCCTGCTTTTCTAATATGATTCATGCTCTTGGAATACCTATTTGAAAATGCTATTTGGTGTTATTTGGTACATAGAATTGAGCCTTGGAATTGAAATTGGACATTCTAGTTTCTATTATCTTGTTTGGGTGTACATGAGAATTTCTTAGTCTAATTACATGTTTGGCCCTTAAGAATTGCAATTCCTAGTATACGATTCAGAGTCCAGCTCTTATTGTCACCATTCGCCGTTATCATCTCACCGCCACAACGATTGCCAATGGTAATGTGACGTCCTTTGACCACCATCGATGTCATTTGAGCACCATAGCCACTAGTGTCCTCCATTAAAATTCCTATTCAATTTAGCATTCTAGCGTGATTCTTTATGTGTCCCACCTCCCAACAACCAATCCTTGGCATATTTGTTAGAGTTGGCTACATGGTTTATGTGGCGATAAAATACCATATTATTCAGTTCAAAGATAGACCATTTACTTTTACTGTTCTCTTGTGGCAATAAAATACCATATGCAATTCAAAGATAGACAATTTACTTCTACTATTCTCTTGGAACTATAATTTCCTCTGTTCTCCCTCTACCTCTAATTATTAACTTCCCTCCAGCTGGTCTACCATCTTTACCTAAACTTCTACAGATCTTCTTTACACATGTTTAAACAATCTCAGACGATACGGTACCATCTTTTTTGCAATGGAAACTACCTCAATGCATTTCAACCAGAAAATATGGAAGGTCTTGATCTTGCAATGCTGTCTCAGGGATATTTCAGCGAACTTTGTCTTGTTGGAAAGCTTCTTACCAATAGGCCGATCAGGTTCGGTTCCATGAGGGATATGCTGGAATAACTTTTCCAACCGGGCCAAGGTGTTGCAATAGCAGATTTGGAGGGCAATCGTTTAATGTTCCTATTTTTTATTCTTTGGGACATGGAGATAATTTTTCAGAGCGGTCCTTGTTTGATTGACAACTTCATGCTGATTTTGAGAAAAGTGGATTTCAGGGAGGAACCTCAGACAGTGCCTCTGGATGCTGTGGAGATATGGACTCAAATCTATTAACTTCCCTTTGGATTCATGACGAAGCACATTGGAATTTTGGAGGGAAGTCACATTGGAAAGTTCGTCAAGTATTATAAAAATAAAGGAAGTTTATGAGTGAGGGTTCTGATGAATGTTCATGAACCCTTGAAGAAAAGCTGGAGTTTTGAAAGGAGTGAAGGTGACACGATGACTGTCCATTTCAAGTACGAGAAGGTTGGAAATTTATATTGTGTGTGGTGTTCTGGGTCACACTGAAGCTTTTTGTCCTAAGAAAGTTGAACCAGGCTACATGGAGGAAGAGAAAGCACAGATTTTGGAGCTTTAGGGAGCAGTGCCACCACTAACAGATGGCTGCGAGGTTGTCCGATATTCCTACATTTCATCCTTTGGTGTAGACATGACCATCTCGCAGCCATCTGTTAGCGGTGGCGCTGCTCCCTGATCCTCCAAGATCTGCCCTCCGATAATGACCCCATCCTTTCTCTTCAGTGTGGCCCAGAACACCACACACAAAACAGAAATTTCCAATCTTCTCATACTTGAAATGGATGGTCATCGTGCCACCTTCACTCCTTTTGAAACTCTGTCTTTTCTTCAAAGGTTCATGACATTCATCAGAACCCTCACTCTCATAAACTTCCTCCAAGCATAATTATTGTTATATTCATCATATTTGACGAACTTTCCAATTTGTCTGCCTTCCAAAATTCCAATCTGCTCCATCAAGAATCCAAAGGGAAGTTGATGGATTTGAGTCCATATCTCCACAACATCCAGAGGCACTGTCTGAGGTTCCTCCCTGGAAGCCACCTTAATCAAAATCAGCATGAAGTTCTCAATCAACCAAGGACCACTCTGAAAAACTCTTTCCATGTCCCAAAGATGAAAAATTAGGAACAGAAAACGATTGTCCTCCCTCTTTATTGCAACACCTTGGTCCGGTCGCAAAAGTTATACCAGCCTATCCCTCATAGAGCCAAGCCTGATCGGCTTATTGGTAAGAAGCTTACCAACAAGACAATGTTCGCTGAGATATTCCTCAGACCGCGTCGCAGGATCAACATAACATCTGCCATTACCCTCCACTTCATTGAGATTAACACCTTCCATATTTTCTGGTTAAAAAACAGATATTGTGATGAAAATAAAGATGATGGTGATTTTCTGGAACATGAGATGATGAAAATAGCTTCAGTGCTTCACCGTATTTAAACACAAATATCAAGCATAATCCCCTGAAATCCTCCGAATCATTAGACGTTTCCACCAAAATCAGATACCAAAATGATTCTGACAGGGCGCCATGGTCATTCTGATTCCCTAGAATCAAGCTTTTGAATGCTGATCAGAACCCCTTAATTATTACCTTATGCAGCATATCACCAATCAGAGTAACTCTATTTACATCACCCCTTTAACTAGCAGTAAAACAGATCGAGAGAGCTCCCCAATAATCAGGGGTAGCAAACAGCAGGAGGCAATGACTTTGAACATATTGATTTCGAGATTTGATTTTTAACAACAAAAAATCAGGAGATATTCGCCAAATTGAAACTTTCTTGCCCTCAACGAGCCTCAGACTGCACGAGCCCATTCATCATAATTTTCACCCTTCAGTCGTACCTGGGTTATGAATTACGATGTTTCCTGTATTATCACTAGAATACAGATCATAAGGAGAAGATCTGTTTCATTGATTGAGACCCACTTTCATTCTTAATGTTTTTAATACAGATCATAAGGAGAAGATCTGTTTCATTGATTGAGACCCACTTTCATTCTTAATGTTTTTATCATCTATCTTGCTGCCTTCATCCTTTTCACCATAGTGGTTATCAAAATTCAAAAGGCTCTCAGAACCTTGCTCTTGATACCATAAGGAAATAGGATGAGACAGAACTGCTTGCTTCTATTGATGCACAAAGGCATGATTATATACAGAATTTACGGCTGGTTCTACATCAGGCTAATTACAAAAATCTCAACAAATCATCTAAAGATGGAAAGTTGTGTAAATGGAATTGAAAGCAAATATTTACTCCTTAAAGGCAGTAAATAAAATATCAACATAATCTTATCTAATTACTTATTTCCTAATTTTCCAATGTCCTAATAGAGAAGTAATCAGATAACAACCAAATATTGTAGAAGATTTATGGTAAAAAGACATAAATTGCAAGATAGTGGAACAATATAATTCAGGATTCCACTTTCCAGTTTTGAGAATCATCTAGACCAAGAAGAGGGGGCCATTAAGCATGGAAAATTAGAAATGTTTGTCAATCAAGCTCAATTTTGAACTTAATAATCGAAGCCCAAGTACCTTATAGAAAGGAGAAAGTATGGAGCACAATCTGTCTTAGAACACACATACAAGGCTCCACATTTCAAGGAAAACTACTTGTAGGGAATGCTCTGGTGATGGCAAGAGAAGATGCATATGCAAGCAAGGATTAGGAGACAAACCAAAGTTGCAGAACTGGCTTGCTTTTCCAGAAAATTGGAGGGAGCAAATTATATATGTTTTATCTTCATACTCCAGTAGGGAGATCCTAGGGGTAGATGATTTTGTTTTCAATTACATGGAAAGTAATTTAGGTTTACAACTTTGAGGCAAGGTTAAAATTTTAGGGGAAGCGGTATTGTTAGGACAAAGAATAAAGGGTAGTTAGGATTAAATAGGGTAGTTGGTTGGTTAAAAGAAATACATCTAGTGAATATAGTGGCTCTTCTATTGTAAAAAGGGGAAACCCTT
>Ga0099826_10001877_pt1 | contig 13123 bp, 7 predicted proteins | sample Mtrugardesep15_FD_76830 | JGI IMG/M metagenome (GOLD analysis project Ga0099826, IMG submission 76830) | Root nodule microbial communities of legume samples collected from California, USA - M. trunc garden sep15 | ecosystem: Host-associated > Plants > Roots > Nodule | place: USA: California... | reverse complement strand
TTTTGTGAAGTCTCCACATGCTGAGTAAGCATTGAGCAAAGAGCTATAGTGGTAAACATTTGGTGAACGACCTTCACTCTTCATCTGGTTAAAATAGTATTCTGCTTCTTCCCATTTACCATTAGAAGCACACACTGCCAGAATTGCCCCATAAATTACATCGTCCATTCGCAGTCTATTGTCTTGCAGTTCCTGAATTAGCTCCAGTGCTTTAGGATATCCATCTTTTACTTTAACGCAACCTGCAATAAGCTGGTGATGAGAACAAAAAATTAGACCGCAGTAAATAATTGAATCCTAAAGTCGATATATTTAGTTGTGCATACAAAAATAATATAAAAAGTCAATGTTATAGATAAGACGGAAAACAAAACCAGACGGAAACTATTAAGTTTTTGCTTCAAGCATGCCGAAATTCAATTGGTATAAGTGACCAGAAAACAAAAACGGTGGAGGAAAGAATTACATACGGTGCTATAGGTAACAAGACCCGGAACAAGACCATCATGTTTCATCTGCCGAAAGAGTCTAATGGCGGTATCAAACTTGCCTTTCTTGATAAGACAACTGAGAACAGAATTACATACATAGACATTGTCCTTGGCCGATTCATCTTGAATGTCATTGTACAGTTTTAGCATCGTGGAAGCATCAAGTTTATTGGCCATGAACTTTATGTACTGGGAATAAGAATACACATCAAGCTTCTTGTTCTCTTGCATCCATAAAAAAAGCTGCAGCAAATACAATAGTCATGGTAAATGAGTTTGGTATGAATGATTTGAGGCCCCTTTGTTACAACTTTTGTTATGGAAATTCACCTTTTTAAAATCAAATTATCACTTTTAGAAGTTTCCGTCCGTTTGTAACATATATTTAAAAAAAATTAGAATCTGAAAAATAAATCTAAAAACTGCTTAGTATGAGAAGTTATTTTGAGTAGCTTCTCTAGAAAATCATTTTTGATAACTAACTTTTTTTTTTAAAAGTGATTGTCAATGCAGTAAACAAACACAAAACAGCTTTTGCTCTTTTAAAAATATCTAAAAATTAATCTTTAAGTAATTGAATATCAAAATCACTTTTTTTTAAAATCCGTGACAAACGGGCCCTTAGGGGTGTTTGAATTAGCTTATTTGAATTTCTCCATTGACTACTGACATAAGCACTTGTTGGGGTCTGTTTGGTAAGAAGCATTTTTGAGCTTATAACTTATGTCGTATAAGCTCATTTGACTAGAAAAGACCCGTTTGGTAACCGTCACTTTCTCACAAGCTTATAGCATTTTTTGATAAACTAATTCAATTAGCATATAACTTAAAAGTTTATAGCTTCTAATTTTTTACCTCAATTTTACCCCAGTAATCTTAATTGAAAAAAACTAAACATTAAATAAAAATAACTTTTTTATATAATAAACAATGAAGAAAAATACCTGAGAAACATGGTTAAAGTTGTTTGAATTAGCAAAGTGGTGCAAAGTAGCATTGAGGTCTTTGATTGTTAACAATTGTCCGAGAGTTGTAAGAGTAGAAGGCAAATCAGAAGTGTGTTGAAGTTGGAGTTTGGGTGATTTTCTTGTTCTTGAGGAGAATTTTATGGATTTTGATGGAAAATGAGTTGTTGAAGAAGAAGAAGCAGAAATTGTTGATGAAGATGAATGGCCGCGAAACGGCATACCAAAACCAACTGCTGATATTGATGATATCTCCATTTTCTTCAGAACCGGTCCGTTCTTTCAAACTGCTAAAACAAATTCTAAATTCAATTTTAAAAGGTGGTTGGCTTGCAAATATAGACCATTTGAATTTTCGTGTCTGAAGCTACTATCGGATGTAATTATGACTATTTTTTAAAAGATTAATATTTGCAATGGAAAAGAAAATTCAAATGACATATATTTATAGGGACAAAAGACTTATTTAAGCCTATAATTCTTAATAAAGTGCTCTTAGTCAAGTCGGTGGTGGAGGTTGCTAGTTGCCGATTGAAAGAGGTGCTAAAAGCAAAATATAGCTTGGACATTTTCACAACCCCGGGTGTTCATATTCCCTTTATAGATTCCATTTTGGCGATATGGTGGTAATGTACTTCATCCGTTTTAAAATATAAGCAAAAATCATTTTTTAGGTTCATTCATTTAATGACACATCATTAAATGAATGAACCTAAAAAATGATTTTTGCTTATATTTTGAAACGGATGGAGTATGTGTAATGTGGGCTTCTTAGTGGAGTGACAATGATTGGTTAGAGGAATTGTTTTGCACAAAAGTGGGTGATGGAAGGATGTCGTCCTTTTGATCCGAGAGGTGGCTTGGCGAATCACCCCATTGTTTGGTTTTGCCTAGAATCTTTTCAATTTTCTCGCAACCTAGTTCTAACATTAAGGAGATGAGCGAGTGGGTAGATAGAGAATGGAGATGGAATCTTATGTGGCATAGAAATTTCTTTACGTGGGAGGAAGAGTTGGTTTCAAAGTTTTTGGACTATCTTCAAGTGGCTACAACAGGCTATTCCAAGGATGAGTGGCAATGTAGTGCAAACGATTGAGGTAAGTTTACAATTGATGCAACATATACCGTTTTGTTCAACAAAATTTATCCCCTCTCTTCTTTGGAGGTTGAGAGAGGTAAGCTATTGGAAGGAGTTTGGGAAAGTTTGGCTCCATCAAAGGTGATGGTATTCTCTTGGTAAATAATGCTTCTTAGTATGTTACCAACTATGAGGAACTTGCCAAAAATGGGTGTCATTGGATGTAGGGGAGCCGTATTTCATTTGGTGTTCAGGTATACAAGAAACGAAAGCTCGTCTTTTTGCAAGGTGTGATTTTACAAGTTTGGTAATGGTTAGGTATGTATTTGGTCTTGTCGGGGGACCTTTTTGTTTTGTTCGAAAGTTGTTGTTTCTCTTTCAGGCAAGTAAAGAAGAACAAGAGTCTAACGTTGATTTCGCATTACAACATTATGGTCTATTTGGAGGGTGCGAAGTGAGTTAATTTTTTTGGGCGAGGTTCCAAAGGTTGATGAGATTGTTGATGCAATGAAAATATGGTTAATTAAGTAAATAGTCCCTATAAATATACATAATTGTGTCTTAAGTACCACAAAGAATATTACTTTAGTCCTTGTAAAAAGATTTATTACCATTTTTAGTCCCTGTAAATCTTCTATCAGCCTTTTTAGTCTCTGTAAAAAATTTCATTGGCATCTTTAGTCCTATAAAATGCTAAAGGAAAATGTTAAATGAGGTAAAAAGGACAATTTTTTTTTTTAGGAAATAAAGATGAAATTCTGGATATTTATAGAGATCATTTACTTAATTAACTCTTAAAAATATTTTTTGTCAATAGTTTTTTTGCTAGAAAGACATGAGCTCCGGGTCTTTTATATGAGTGATTTGTAAATCCTTTAGAGTGGTTGAGTAATTAGGAGGTTTCTTTTTGTATGTGAGTTTGATACCATTTGTATCCAATATCAATATATAATTCTTCGGTGTTAAAAATTATGGTTTGGTATCTCATGGAAAGCAAGTAAGAAATGTCTTTGTTTGATTTGGTTAATATGCATGAAGTCAATTCGAAAGCATTGAAACCATGTGGTTTTTGTTAATTAGGGATGTCTATCAGTATCTCATGGAAAGCAAGTAAAGAAATGTCTTCGTTTGATTTGGTTAATATGCATGAAGACAATTCAAAACCATTGAAACCATGTGGTTTTTGTTAATTAGGAACGTCTATCAGGTTTCCTTCTTGACATAGTTAAATAATTGATATAATCAATTGATTGAGTCTAAAGTTACAGGATTTTCTTATGATTACTATCAACAAAACATTCAATTATTTAGATGTTTAAAAATGGTTTTACCTCATAGTTGACTATCACTTTTCGTTTTGGTTTGATGGCTCTCTTGTTTTGGTGTCTTTTACGTAATCCTTGAATCTTTTATTGTTTCAATCACAATATTCCTTATGATGTGATTTGTTTTAATTATATCATATTTTTTATCTTTAAAAAAAAGATTTGATGCTTTGATAGCAAGTTACACTTCAAATGACTTGCCTTTCTCTCGTCTCAAGTCAAGCATTAATATTGTATGACATTTTAGACATTTTATACATATTAAGAAATGCAATTAATATTGTGTGAAAAAGAGATATTAGGAGTTGTTTTACAAAATTGTCCTTAATAAATAATATGGAAAAGATAAATGAAAGAATTGAAAGAAGAGAGTAATAAATAGTTAATGTTATAATAGGAAAAGTAACATTAATGATGCATTGATATTGTAAAACGACATATAATTTAGGGCAATTTTTTTCCTAAAACGACATACAATTTGGGACGGAAGGAGTATTATTTTTTCCAAAGCCAGACATAAAAACAATCTAAAATATCTATTGAAGATTGTGTTATGTTTTTAAGAAACACGCGAACTTTCTTAGCTGTCTCCCTTGGCTTTAGATATTTCTCTCTCCGTAGACTTGACTTGGTAACTAAGTAAGTCAATATATAAATATTATTATAAGGATTCTCCTAACAACATTATACTTTCGATAGTTTGATTAAAAAATACTCAGTTATAAAACTATCTTTGTTTCTCCAAGAATGGAACTTCTCAGTTCATTGACGAAAGAAGAGATTCTAGAGGCTCTATCTCATGGTTTATGTCACCACTGTGAAACCCTTGTTCATGATCGTATCAGAAGAACCCTTCATAAAAGTAAGTAATACTATATTCCTCTCTTTTTCATTATTATTTGTGTTTGTGTGTAGTTTTTTCAATTAGCATGAGAACAATCAGTTCAATTTTCTATTTATTCAAGAGCAAGGGTTTTCGGGTTTTCCTTGTTTCGGATCATGCTAACATTTTAGGACACAAGTTAAGAAGTTAAAAATAGAATTAAATGAAACATTTTATTTTAAAAAGATAATTTTGAAACTTTTAATATGTCGAGTGTACTAATTAGAAAAAACTTCTATCTATGATTTCTTAATTTGTGCTCTTAGAGTACAAGATATAATTTCCTTGTTCTTTAACCTTTTTACTTTCTACCAACAAAAAAAAGTTTTTCCATCGTGAATAAATCATAACCATTAGAAACTGTATAGTTGTGTCTTAGTTTTTTTTTTTATATTAATAACTAATAGTGAATTTCATGTAATTAACGTTTTCATCATTCAATATAGGAAAGCATGGTGAGAATTTGTATCTTGCTAAAAACTTGGAAAGTTATGGAGATGCAATAGACTTGTCAGTAGATGATAATGGTTCAATATCAGAATCTTTGAATAAGAGAATTAGAAAAGAGTGGAAGAGTTCAATGAACGCAAACGATATGAAGTACAGTGTTGATTCTTCACCTAAATATTTGAAGGAACGTAAACGATCTGATACTGAATTGTTGTTATGTGATGGAATTGTTGATGTTTCTCCACCTGATAATGAGTTGACAGAGGAACGGGACGAGATTATTCGGTATTCTGAAGTTCACTGCAAAAAAAACTTTAGCTATGTCGAAACGATCAATGGAAGAGATACAAATTTGTTAGAGGGTCTTGAACTTCACAGCGGTGTCTTCAATGCTACGGAGCAGAATGAAATTGTTGACTATATATACAGATTGCAACGGAGAGGACAACAAGGAAAACTGAGAGGTATAAGCAAAACTTCCTATTTTCTCTTTATTCTTCAATTCAGTCACAATTTCTTTGATTTATTTGTTAACTTCAGTATGTACTTTTTTGTTTTTCATTGGTTCATATTTGTACTCATGTTTGTTGCACCTTCTCAATATATTGTTGTTATCATGCTAAACTCAGAACTAATACCAAAATTAGCACACTTTTCTATGATACAAAATGTGGAATTATATGTGTTTTGATTTGTTTTTATGCCAAGATGGGGATTCAATGTAAAACCCGTGGTACCAAGTTCAATTCATATCAAAAAAAGAGTTTTTTTTTTCTTTTTTTCTTGTGACTTTGCAATAGTTTCAAATTGGTTGATTCTGGATACATCACTTCTTTTTTTCATAACTTCGTATATACACTAGATTCTCTCTAGGAATGTTCTGCACAATAATTGGTATGATACTTGCATACCTAAAGTCTATTCTAACAACTAGTCTATTAGTGAAATATTGCTCCTCTCAATCACTAGTACATGGAATCAATTTGTAATTCTTACATCTACTGGCCTTTATTGTTCACAGATAGAACTTATTCAAAACCTAGAAAGTGGATGCGAGGTAAAGGACGTGAAACCCTACAATTTGGATGCTGCTACAACTATGCAGTGGTAAGTAATTAAGGTTGTTGATTTCAGGTTTCATCTCTAGTTAGTAGTTACTTATTGATACTAATTATTTTTGTAAAATGTTGCAGGACAAAAATGGTAACCCCCCTGGTATAAGTAGAACTGAAGAGGTTGATCCATTACCACGCGTGTTCAAGCAAATGATTAAGAGGATGGTTAGATGGAACATAATTCCTCCGACGTGTGTTCCTGATAGTTGCATTGTCAACATATATGATGTAGGGGACTGCATTCCTCCTCACATTGACCATCATGACTTTGTCAGGCCGTTTTATTCCGTCTCTTTCTTGAATGAAGCTAAAATATTATTTGGTTCAAATCTGAAAGCTGTTCGTCCAGGAGAGTTTTTTGGTCCCGCTTCAATTTCTTTGCCTGTTGGGTAATTATCTTATTTTCCATCTTCTTGTAACTTCTCACAAATCATTTTTTTTACCATGACCTTTATTTTTATTTCCCATGTATCTGTTGTTTAGAAACTTGATACTACTTATTTTGGTCATGCAGGTCGGTGTTTGTGTTGAAAGGTAATGGAGCAGACGTCGCTAAACATTGTATTCCATCAGTGTCATCAAAAAGGTATTTCAAATACCACAAATTTTGTGTTCACTTGAAAATCCTATCATGTTTTATTGTATTGCTTTTATCTAATAATTATTCTTTTGCTCTAGGATTTCTATTACATTTAGAAAGATGGATAAGAGAAAGTTACCATACAGTTATTCACCTGATCATGACCTAGTGGGAATCAAGCCACTTCTCATGAAATAACGTTTTAACGAGGCAGAGCGTGCTGAATCTGAATCTTATACAATTTGGAAAACTGGAAAGGAATGCTTCACGTCAAATTCGCACACAAGGAAAGGCATTGAGTTCAACAGAATTACTCTTCAATTGCTTGTTTCTTATTGTAAATACTTTCTTCCATTCAAAGAGGAAAGTATTCTCTTAACAACACGTTGGGGAATTTCATACCTCAATTTATGTACATTTTGTAACTACCACATTCTATTTTGAGAAATGACTTCTGTAGTATTTGTTTAATGAGAAATGTTAGAATTTTTATTGCATTTCACACTTCTATATTGTCTGAATTTATGATAAAGTCTGCAAAATCTCCAGTTGAAAGTTACTTATAATAGGACTATATTTTTGTGAAGTTGATTCGTGAATAAATTAGATATATTTATCTAATAACTTTATATCCAATCAAATATGTTTATTGTGGAAGAATCAAATGCTATGTGCGGTTCTTGTATGTTAAAGAAAAAAAAGTGAGTGTACTAGGTAAATTTCTGAACCAGAAAGCAAATAACTAATGCAGATAAATATCAGTTGTGAAAAACATATTGATGGTTCATATGTTTGGCAATCACAATCATTGTGAGAAACAGAAGTATCAACTAGTATATGATGACAGATACAAATATTGGAAATGAACATATTGACATATCTTTGCTTAAGTACTCAGGTATTCTGTGAAGGGATTTACTTTTCCCATCTTATCTTATGCCATTTTCGCACCCCCAATTAAAATTCCGAAAATATCTTTCGTCCGGATTATAAAATCCGAACAAGATTGTTAGGGATTTTGGAATTCTGAAATCCGGAACTTCACAGACCTCTATTTTTTGTGTTGTATTTGATGTCAAAGGTCTTTGCAGACCGTCGTAGAATCCCCACATAAACTGCAAAGTAATTGCAGGAAATCAATGAATAGTCAGCAATAACCATGACATCGTAAACACTCCTAAAAAACTAAAAAATGTTTAAGAAAAGATGGGAATTGAAGAGTTAATGAAATTGTTGATGCATGCCAGCCTATTTATAGTCTTAAACCAGTCCTAAATCATAACTACATTCAAAGGAAACGTTTTTCATGGTCCAACCGATCAAAAATGCATTAAACACACCACAAACCGTCCAAATCTTTGGTGAGACGTCATATTCCACCTAGTTTGAGGGTTTTCAGATTATACAATCCAAACCTGTCTAAATATTTTCGGATTGTATAATCCGAATAGCACCAGACTTTGTTTAAGTTTCATTCTTGATAGGTTTTCATGGCGAATGACATAGGAATTTTTTAAAAAAAAATATACAAAAGTAATTAAACAGCTTAAAACAACACAATAACATAGTGATGAATCTTCTAATAAGGTGTTTGAAGAGGTGCTTTTGTACTTGATCCAGCTGACCTGCCAACTAACATATTTTGATCGGCAGATCAACTGGATCAAGTTCATATAAGAACCTCTTCGGAATCCAATCTGCAACATAATGATGAAAGAGAATGTGTTTCAAGATGATTGTTTTGAGTTAGATCTTGCTGACTTGCCAACTGACATAGGTAAAAATTCAAGGCATCAAGATATAACTCATAGCAACCTCCTGACCTAGAGGTAGAATTTTTTCTAGGCATGTTTAGGATATTAAAATATAAGTTTACATAAAGTAATTAAAAAATTTCCACAAGAGACGAATTAATTATAAATTTTTCAAGCGCCAAAAACTCAAAAACAAAACAACATAAATCTCTGACTTAGAAAACGATTTTTGATCTGATTGTTTGGAAAGACATCTATAAAAATACATAAAAACAAAAAATATCTGCAAAGTTTTATATTATTTTGAAGACGTTTCGACTTATTTTTATTTTTCATCCAAAACGCGTAAAATTGCAATTTTGTTTCAAGTAAGCGTATACTTACGGGTCAAATTTTGTTTCCTAATTTTATAGGCATGGTTAGAACAATATAATAACTAACACTTTGAAATTTTGGAGCTTTTAAAGGAGACAAATTAATTATGAATTGTTTAAAAAATTCATAATTATGGGAAATTAAAATTTATAACTAATTCGTCTGTAGTCGAAAAAATCTAATATTTTGTGCAAAGCTGTATTTTAACATCGTCCTTAACATGCCTGAAAAAAATCATAAAAAAATTCAACATGTAGGTCACATTTTTAGAATTCGTGTATATTAGGTCAAAAATAAAAGAATCTCACATTTTTTAGACAAGCAATCTATTCCGGGGCCAATTTGAACACAAATACCCCTCGACTTCATTCTCTGGTTGTTGGTAATTCCTCTAAATTGCGTACTAGTATCCTTGCTTGCACAACCCTTGTTGTTCTCAAGCTCCGTTGGTGTTTGTTCTCTAGGGATGCTGGTTTTCCTCTTAATTTACCCTCACTCAAAACACTACATTTGAAAGACGTTTACTTTGATCAACGATGTGATCTTATGTTGTTCAACTATCTAACATGAAAATGAAAAGTTACACTCGTGATGATTTTTATGACTTTGAAAGCAGCTCAATGCCAAAAAAGTTGAACAGAGCAGATATTACCGCATGAAATTGATGGATTTGGTGGTTTGATGAAATATGTGCTGTTATGAAAATATAAGCAATATTGTAGCTGCATGTTCATTGCTGTTATGCGATAAATGTGGAGTCTTTGTCATGCTCTGTCGTTCCTCCCTTACAAAAAAATGCATTCTTTTGGGATATGCAATCTATCAAAAAATTTGTGTCGATAACTATATGAACAACTTTAATACGGTAAACGATATTTGTAGCAACTGAGAAATATGCAACCTAAACAAAATACTGAGTCTGAATTTACTTGCAAATTCCACTGAGTCTGAATTTGGTAAACATTGTTTACAATTGAAAGAAGGAATGAAAAAGCCACATGCTAGTCAATTCTCACTTCATGCTATTCAATCACCACTAGTTTTGTTTTTGATATTTTATTTTTGACTTTCTTTTTTCCTTTGTTTTCTATGCAGATGCAGATATGAATTTGATCTAATTATCAATCATTGGAAGTGCTTTTCTGAGTTTGTTAGCTTTATAGGCTATTCTCATGTTTCTTGTTCTTTAGTTGCTTTTTTGGTTCTTAATTCCATCAATGTTTCCTTTGAATTATTAGATACCAAGCAGGCACTTGAATTATGAATGATTTTATTTAACGCAAGTGACTTATGAGGAATGAAATCTTTTCATTACTCTTCTATTTCTGTTTTTTATTATATTTTTTTGGTTATAGGTTTCTGTTATGGTTTTGTCCTTTAGGTTATTGATCTATTTCCCAAGGAATGCAATAAATTTGAACAATCCTTTTATGTCTGTTTGGCTGAGGGGAATTGATTGTAGGGGATAGTTATCATAAGTTTTATTGGTTTGATTTTTTTATTTTTTTTTTGTGGTGATGAGGGTAAGGGAGGTGAGTCAAATCCCTCCTAAGTTAATTTTAGATCCCTTTCAAGTTTTCTCGTCGAACCAAACATAAAGCATTTTAAAAATCCATGTGCGCTCGCTTCTCCTCCCCTCCTTTAACCAAAATAGGACCTTTGAGTGAATAAGATTTATACCAACATCAGTCACCATGGTTTCTTGGTTACCTCTTCAGAAATTAGACATAAAAAACGAGACGGATAAGGTAGAAGGAAAACAATGATTGGTGATGTTTTTTCTCTTGCATTGGTTTGTAAACATTTCTTGGATTTCTGAAATGTGATTTTTTTTTCAATCTGTTTTACCACCATTGTCCATTCCTATCCTCTACTGTCACTCCTACATTGGTTATTTCGAAACAATTTTCACCTGACTATTTTTCAATTTTAGAAAACAATGGGAAAGCAAACGAGTTATTTACTTGGTTGTTTACTATGATGCCTAAATCGTTCACACATGGCCAATATATTTAATCGCTTCTCAAAGGATCTGATGCCTAGGTTATTAGGAAGGATTAGGCAACTCAAAATGCTGAAGAAATTGTCAAGATTGATGAGTAATGCTTTTGTTGTTTAGGGAGGAAGTTAGAGAGATATTCAAAGTGTTTCAATATTATACAAAAACTAAACCGGATCGTAAGAATAGTATAGAAAAACTGAACTGAACCATTTTGATTTATTCCAAACCAAAGTGAATTGTATAATCGGTTTGGTGCACTGCGGTTTTGGTTCTCAAACTGAACTGTTTTAGCTGAGGGCTTAGCGTAATCTGAACTGTTATTCTCATTAAGAACTAAATTGTTTGAGATACAATTTTCAAAGTAATTAACAACCATAAAAAGGTTATTAGAAGGACTGAAATGAGTGAATGACTGCAAAATTGCACATGGCAAACCACTAAAAATCATCTTTATGAAGATTGTTGACTCTTTTTACTGATAATAGTTCTTGACATTCTTTCTAGAAAGTTTTTCATTTTTCAGCTCATTCAATAAAATAACCACTTGAAAGCAAATTATAACCAAAGATTTTAAAGGGGAATAAATTTCCATTCTTTTTTAAAGTTATTGCTTCAAGCATGCTGAATTAAATTATTATAAGTAATTAAAGAACCAAAACTGAAGTGAAAAAACACTATAGACAACACCCTTGAAATTCGTTTTAGTATTTATGGAGAAACAAAAACACAGAAAAACAATGGAGGAAAGAATTATATACGGTTCTTTATTGATTAGACAACTCAGAACAGAATACATATATAGACATTGTACTTGGCAGACTCATCTTGAATGTAGTTGTGAAGTTTTAGCATAGTGGAAACATCGAGTTTATTCACTACAACATAAATGAAATCTAATGTCACTTGAAAATGTGTTAGCTAAAACCTATGTTACTAAATAGTTTCAGTAACATTTTTTAGTATCATTTGTAACAACTAAAAAATATTACTTGCTTATATTTTCTGTAACATTTTTGTTTCATCATTAGTAACAATAGAAAAAAATGTCACCTATCTATATCTTTTGCGGCATGCATCTATAATTTTTACTTAGACTTCAAACGCTGATTCCAATTTCTGTCATAAGCAATTTCAATAGCTAATATTACCCCCATAAGCTATGCATATAAAGAATTAGTTGTTCCTAGGTTAGCAGCAAAACAAACTTTGCTCTCACCTTGGCTATATTTGAAAACACATGCACAGGCAACTAAGCCATGGTTGCCTAGAGAAGCCTAATTCAGTTAAGAATGGGAGGGTGCCAGAAGACTTCCAGGGTTTTTGGAGCATTAGGATGATGAGTGTTGATATTGAAAGCCTTTAGGACAACAAAGTCTCTTATTAGCGAGGTTACCAGATAAAGAGACATTTGCACTAATCATAACCACTGCTGCATTGAGATTAGGTTTAACATTATTGTATTTGTGATTGTTTCTGGTATACCATATGACATTGATGGTGTTGATCAGAGCAGCTATCACAGTTAACTTAACTTGAGGGCTCCAACTTCTATTGCAAGCATCAAAAGTTGTTAAAACAGTGGTCAAGTCTATATTGATGTTGAGAATTTCTTTTCATACTGCTTAAAAAAAATAATTGTTTCATTTTTTTTTATGCAAAAAAAAAAACATTTTATCTCCTTTTTTTTTTCTTGAGGCAATCTTTCATATCTCTTCTCAAAATAAATTATCTTTTTATTTTTGTTCATTTAGCCTAGTCATTTAGCCTAATGGTTGACCTCACACATTTTAAATATGGAGAAGTGAGGTGTTTGGGGTTCGAGTCTCGGCCCCTGCATATATCATGCAATGTCACTATCAATTGAGATAAGCTCACGAGGAAATAAAATCATATCTATTGCAAACTAAATCTTACATATGTGTGGGTTTTTCTAACCCCTCCATTTGTAAATAAATAAAATGTCCAATTTTCGCACGCAATGAAAACATTAATCTAATTTTTCTAATTAATCATCTAATTAAGACCTCGCTTTATAAGAATTTAAGAAAAACTATTGATCCTTAATTAAAAAAAAAAAAAAAAATAATTTAATCCACCTTTTTCTT
>Ga0099826_10001876_pt1 | contig 13123 bp, 6 predicted proteins | sample Mtrugardesep15_FD_76830 | JGI IMG/M metagenome (GOLD analysis project Ga0099826, IMG submission 76830) | Root nodule microbial communities of legume samples collected from California, USA - M. trunc garden sep15 | ecosystem: Host-associated > Plants > Roots > Nodule | place: USA: California... | reverse complement strand
TATCTCCGTGCCTAATCCGGTGGAGGGGGCAAGACGATCTCGCTTTGCCTCGGGGTGGTGGAAGGAGTTGAAGGCAAGTGGGAGTGGGGGAGAATTGGTTTTCCAATAACATGGTGCGTAAGGTGTCCAATGGGAGGGGTACTAGTTTTTGGAATGATAAGTGGACAGGTGAGCAACCTTTAGCTATTCTCTTTCCTCGACTCTTCTCAATTTCGACACAACAAGAGGCTAAAGTTAGGGATTTGTGGAGTTTTTTTTGAAGGGGAGGTGTCTTGGAATTTTATATGGAGGAGGGAACCTTTCCTTTGAGAATTAAATTTGATTGGTAATTTAGTAGCACTAATTGGAAGTGTTAATTTAGGAAAGGATGAGGATAGGTGGGTGTGGACGCCGGAGGAGAGTGGTCTTTTTACGGTGCGGTCATGTTATAGAGTGTTGGAGGAGCTTTTACTTCTCCAAGATGGGTTGAGCGCTTTAGAGGAGGAGGTGTTTGTCAATCTTTGGCGAAGTCCGGCTCCGTCAAAAGTGGTGCCTTTTTCTTGGATGGCCATGATGGATCGGATTCCTACGCGGGCAAACTTGCGGATTCGGAGTGTTTTGCCATCTGGGGAACCAATTACATGTGTGCTATGTGGTGGTGGGGAGGAGACAACGTCACATCTCTTTTTGCATTGCGAGGCGGCGTCGCAAATTTGGCATAAGGTGCTAGATTGGTTAGGTGTTAATATTATCACTCTTCATAATTTGCTTGCTCACTTTGCTTGTTGGAGTGGTGAGGTGAACCCGCGACACCTTAAGAGAACTTATTGGTTGATTTGACATGCATCTATTTGGACGATTTGGAAGGAAAGGAATACGAGGATTTTTAGAACCAATTTAAGCATTTAGATGAGGTAGTGGAAGACATTAAGGTGGTGTCTTGGTGTTGGTCCTTGAGTAGATTGAGGATAGCTTCTTGCCTTTTCTAGGAATGGTGTTGGAATCCAAGAGAGTGTATGAGACGGAGGTGATGGCGGTGGTTTCGCTTGTGCATGTTGGTAGGGATGGAAGTATGTCACGGCTTCTTTGGCTCTTATGGCTATCTTGGAGTTTTTAGACTGCTAAGGCTTTGCTTTAAGGCTCTGTCAATTTTCTTTCTGCTTTGTACTGTATAGCTTGCGCCTTCTGGTTGCTTAGGATGTTAGCCTATGCATTTACTTCGTGGCTGGCTGTGTTTTTTGTCCCTCTTGTATCATTTTGCCACTTGCACATCTTGTGCTTGGCTTTTTAATGAAATTATTGTATTTAAAAAAAAAAAAAAACGAGGTGATTGACTAGCGTTTAACAATTTCAAGCGATTTTTTTTTTAAGTTTTTTAAAAGTTTGAGAGATTTTTGACAAAAATAGGGTGTTTTTGCCTATTCACTCGATATTATTGTAAAAAATTAATTAAAGCATTTTGATATTTGAAAAAAATCTATAAAAAAGAACAATAATTTTTTGAAAAAAATCTTATAAGTAAGGACGAAGAGAGATATAAAGTGAAACAAAGAGAGATATAACCTCTTAAAAAATTGTTGAGATATAAATTTACAATTTCTAAGAAATAAAAAAATAAATTGATGTGGTAATTCATTTTCTTTATAGAAGACGAAGTATGTGATTTTAAAATAAGAATGTAAACCAACAATGTATTTTATTAACAAGCCACGCGGCAGGCGACTAGTAGAAAATGAAAATAAAGAATTTGACAGTTAACGTGCCACTGTGACATACGGTTGACACGTTTAACAACTTACACATTTGATGAAGAAACAACACTCACTCTCTTGGTAGCACTAATCGTGACAATCAACGCTGCGTATTATACGGCCTTAAACTTAAACCGCTGTTGATAGGTTCAGTTATCATTTTTCTTTGCATAAATGTGTACTAAAAGTGAAGCACGCTAGAAAACACATTTCAACAAATACTAAAACCTAAATCAACCAAAACGCAGAAGCACCACGCAACCCTAGAACGAACCTTCCAATGGCGGGTGATGTTCTTCCGCCGGAATTGTTCACGGAAATCCTCTCTCGCTTACCGGTAAAATCACTTCTCCAATTCCGATCAACTTCTAAATCACTTAAATCCTTAATCGATTCTCACAACTTCATCAACCTTCACCTCAAAAATTCCCTCAATTTCAACCTCATCCTTCAACACTACGGCAATCTCTACCAAATCGATGATGATTTCTCTAAGTCGATTATTCCACTCAACCATCCTTTCAGCACTAACCTCGCTCCTGCCACACGTAACAGAACCCTAGCTCTTATCGGTTCCTGTAACGGCCTCATCGCTATCTCTATCGGCCAAATCGCTTTTAATCACCCCAACGGCGCCAACGAAATCACAATCTGGAACCCTAGCACCCGTAAACATCGTATTATCCCTTTCCTACGTCTTCCTATCCCTAACATTATGGAATCTGACAACATCAATCGCTGCTGCTTGTGCGTTCACGGTTTCGGTTTTGATCCTTTATCCTGCGATTACAAACTCCTCAGAATCTCTTGGATAGCCGATCCACATGATGAATTCTCTTTTGATCCACATGTCAGACTCTTCAGTTCCAAAACAAACTCGTGGAAAATAATTCCCAGTATGCCGTACGCTCTTATCTATGCTCAATTCATGGGGGTTTTTGTTGAGAATTCACTTCACTGGATAATGACAAAGAAACTTGGTGGGTTACATCCTTCTTTAATTGTTGCGTTTGACCTAACACTTGAAATTTTCAATGTTGTTCCTCTTCCTGATGTTGATAATAGTAATCAGAGTTTTGACATTGATGTTGATGTTTTGGGAGGGTGTCTTTGTATGACTGTGAATTATGAAACTACTAAAATTGATGTTTGGGTGATGAAAGAATATGGTTCTAGGGATAGTTGGTGTAAACTTTTTACAATGGTTAAATCGTGTTTCGATTTACCTTTGAAATCTTTGAGGCCTGTAGGTTATTCGAGTGATGGAAAAAAGGTTTTGTTGAGGGTAGATGCTGAGAAGCTGTTTTGGTATGATTTGAAGAGTGAACAAGTTAGTTATGTTGAAGGAATTCCTGATTTCCATGGAGTTATGTTTTGTGTTGGAAGTCTTGTTCCACCTTCCTTCCCAGTTGATAATTCTAAGAAGAAGGAGAATCCTACAAGCAAGAGCATGAGAAGGTACTTGTTTTGATTATGAGTTTTTTGAGTTTTTGCTATGTATAAGTTGATGTCAATTCAATGGACCCATCATATGATATATGAAGTTAAACTCTATGCTAAAGGACAAATTGAATTCTTACTATCGGACACGAATTCTCTAATTACTTTGAAGTCTCTACCTTTGTTTATGTATATGTGACAATGTGTTCATGCTGGATTTTAAAAGAAACAAAAAATTTACAACAATGTATGCTATGCATAAAAGAAAGAATTTGCTAAATGTATGCTATGCATGAAAGAAAGAATTTGCTAAATGCTATGCATGAAGAAGAATTTGCTAAGTGTGAATTTTGGTATGAATTGACAACAATGTATAATATGTGATAGCAAATTCTTCTCTTTGCATCATGTCATCTTATGTACTTGCCTCCTCCTAATGAAAAAATCACCTTCATTATTGTTCTTTCTTTTGCAAAGTGTGTTCTTCTCTTTGTTTATCTTGCACGTATCTTTTTCTAGATGATTATAAATTACCTCATTGACAGTGCCATTATATGCATATTTGGATATTTGTATACCTTCATGTTTTGAATTATATTTACATATTTGTTTTGGTGAGACTTTAAACAAACCTAACTGTTCTATAGACTAATTTCCATGGAGAAGTTGCCTTAACAAACAATTTAATAGCCAGCAAATGGCAGTTTGTTTATGTCCAGTCAAGTGAAATTGAACCTTGTTTCTTTGTGTTTGGCTACTAGTTCTACATTCTTGCTGTTGGATTCTTCAGAAAATATGTTCGCATGCTTGTTCAAATGAGTGAATTTAGTTATGAAAGTCGAACCTAGTTTTGGTAAATGACAACATACAGCAATGAAGCGAAATAAAAAACTATACTTATTTTGTGTGTTTAAGGGTGCTATTTTTATTGAATTCGCATGATGTATACTTTTTTGAATTTCTCTAAGGGAATGGATGAGAGGTAATAAAAGTCTAAGAATGATCTATAAAAGCTAACCTACATTCGTCACAACTTAGGAGCACGAAGCAAGTAAACTAATCTACTATAGCTTACACAAATTCATGTAATGGTGTTTGCTGCTGCGCGCTGAATTGTTCATGGCTTTGGTTAGGAAGTTTACTCTAACTGCTTGTTAAAATACTTAAGTTTGGAGGATTTAATTATCGTTTGGTGCACTAAGTGGTTGCACCCGAAGCTTGAAATGAGTAATGTTTTATTGAAATTTTAATGATATTCCATTGCAATTCTGTTTGGAAACATTTCTTCGTAATCTTAATATGTAAATGAATGTTAAGTGATTTGAAAACAAGAAATGAGGGCTTCAGTGACTGAATATGTACCAAAGTGTTGTAGATACTATTTAGAAGTAAACAGTAAATTGAGGCTAAACTAGTTATACTAGAGTGCAAGGGTGCATGCGGAATATTTAGAGTATGTACCTAAGAGAAGAGTTTGGTCTTTATTTTGGTATGAATCTCTAAACACAATTAGCTAAAAAATTTGCTGAAAGAAAGAATTTTGGTATGATTTGGTTTTTTTCTTTTTTATTCATTGTTTGAGATTTTCACTCCTAAATAATTTTTTTGACCAACTTACTTCTGAATGTTGAGATTATTCCACCCTGTCGTGGTATGTAAAGAGAAGAAAGTTGTTGAGAAATTGGCCTACTGTGAAATTACTCTAAGCTTATGCATAATTCCTTTCAAAAGCATGGTTTTTAATCGACTATTATTTTGTGATATTGTTGAACTTACTTCGATGAGATTCATTTTTTCTTTCCACAGGGACGACTTCTTGTCCCGAGGGTTTAAATTAAGGTTGTAAGGGATGGAAGGAAGGACCTGTGATGTGCAGCAGCTGAAACAGGATATTCAAGTTGTTTCTTTTAATGGAATTAGTCTGCTTGGTTTGTGCGATAGGTTGAATTGATAATGAATGGAGCTGCTCTCATTTTTATCTCTCATTTTGAATTGATAGTGAGGTCACACTTATCCCTGTTGTTTGGGGGGTGAAGAATTTGATGATGAATCCTCTCTCCCTTTGGCCTTTCTAAAAGGATGGTCTGCTTTTATCTTTTACTTCTAGTACTATTTTAGAAAATATGGAATAGTCCATATTTCCCTTTATTATATATGTAATTGAAACTCTCTACTTGCTACTTCCGCAATTAAATTCTCTAATTGGTATCTCATCTCACTCAATTTATCATTTCCATTATCTTCCAATTCTAAACTTTTACAACATGCTTATGAAATTGAACTTATCAATTTGTTGATTTTGAAATTATTATCAAATTAGAATTAGAAAACCTCTTTTAGTAACCATATGATCATGTTGCGCATGTTACAGATGCAGAGTTTATTACATCCTCGGATATAAACATTATTTTTAAATTATTTCTCTACATTTTAGTTCTATTGGATCACCTGAGCTAACAAATATAATGATTGTTTGGTGGTGAATGGTGATTATGAAATTTCAGTTTAGGGATTATTCTTATCGTAACTTGGTAATGGTTCCTTTTCTTATTAAAAAAAAAGCATAACGTTAATTCCATGGTGCAAAAGTTACTTTCTGTGACTACTTAGATTATAATTATATCAATTGCATGTATTATATCGACATTCTTTATCTAATTTCATTTATTTTGAAATTGTTTTGTAATTTAAAAGTGGTGATAGCTAGTTATGCGTTTTTTTATCCTTATTATCATATCCTATTTATATCAATTACTATCTGAAGGCATGCTTGCTTTTGGTCATATAATATTTGGGATTGTGCTTCTCATCGTGATCATAGTTCTTGCTGCTGCCATCTTTGTTGAGAACAGAAATCTGCATATTAACAAACGTGAGTTAACTCACGTTAATTTTTTTTAAAACTTACACTGGCGTGAGTTAACTCACACTGCGTGTTTTAACTCACGCAAAGTGTGAGTTAACATGCGTAGGGGTATATCTGTCTTTTACTCTGGGAATGAGCAAATCCATTTGGGTAAAGAGCAGAATTCTTAAAAAATAATTAAGTGTTGCCGAATGGGGAGTTGGAAGGATGTGATTCAATGACAAAGAAGTTATCATTTTTATGTTGTCCGAGGCTAGGCTTGTTGTAGTTTGTATATGAAGCAGGTGTTAGGGTTACTCATGGTATTTGTGTTGATACTATCACAACAAAAAGAATTGGTTGTTCTTTAGTTGAGGGGGCTTTCTAAATCGGTTGCAAGCTAGAACTATTAGGTGAAGTTTATTCTTGCATGGTGGGATTTGGAAACAGATTCTGGTGTTGGTCAGTTTAAATATGCTTGATAATAGTAAAAAGCTTGCCGGTGACATAGCCACGATGAATACTTCGATATTTTTTAAGTTACAAGCACTCTTACGGCAAAATAAGGCAAAAAAACGAGCATATCAAACTCAATGGAAAACCATACAAGAATAAGCTTAGATCCAGAATCAATTGAAAGAAGGAAGATTCACATGAGTTGCCTAGTAAAACTTATGAATAAGTGACTATATCTATAGAGGTGAATAAATTAGTGCACAAATATATGCTTCAATGCAATATGGAAGTGGAACGAAAATGAATGGATGGATGACGAGATTGGTTAAATGCCACAGTTAATGCTTGAATGAGTGCAAGGATTCACACAAGCTTCAAGTCGATACCATATATAAATTGATTCATACAATACATTGTTGATTTAATGAATGGATGCAACAAAGAGGAAAACAAACCTTTTAAGTAACGAAAATTGGACTACAATTTAATGTTTCCCAAGAACCCTGGTGCTTAAGCTACCAGCAGTCTTCCTATTAGGAATCAGGCGTGCTTCATGAAGCTTACTTGGATTTTTGAGGATCAGCTTGTGGGTTTAAGATGTTCCAAGTTAAATATGGTAGAAAACGTTTTGATGATAACCAAGTGGTAGCCCAGAAATTATGATTCCTTTATATGCAAAGCTATAGTTAAAATTTGACCAAAAATGATTACTTTAGAAGTTCTAGGAGGGGATGGAACAATAGTGGTGGTGTTGTGGAGACTGCTAGTCATGCAACGTGAGATTGCTCTTTAGTTAAAAGTCTTTGACTCTTAACTTGAGTATTCAAATAGAAGAAGTGATTTCCTTATGCGCTCCTATATGATGCATAGAGAACTTACCCTATACAATGTTTAAACTTTTAGCTCAGAGTGACTATTTCTTTGGAAGTATCGTACGATAACATACCTCATTGTGCATTCATAAGCATGTTGTAAGAGTTTGAAATTGAGAGATAAAGGAAATGATAAATTGAGAGTGAGATCTTTGAATTTAATTGGAAAGACAGAGTTTCAATTACAAATATCATATTTTCTCAACAGTACTAGAAGCAAGAGATAAAAGCAGACAATCCTTTTAGAACAGCCACATGGAGAGAGAATTCATCATCAAATTCTTCACACCCCAAACACGAGATAAAAATCAGATAACATGAGTGCAGCTCCATTCATTATCAATTCAACCTTTCCCACAAACCAAGCAAACTAATTCCATCACAAGAAACAAGTTGAGCATCCTGTTTCAGCTGCTACACCCTTCCACCCTTTACAATCTCAATTTAAATCCTCCAGACAAGAAGTCTCTGTAGAAAAAATGAATCTTATCGAAGTAAGTTAAATGATATCACAAAAGAATATTGATAAAAAAAAAACCATGCTTTTGAAAGGAACTATGCATAAATTTGGAGTAATTTAATGGTAGGCCAACTTTCTTTTCTTTACATTTCACAACAAGGAGGAATAGTCTCAACAATTCAGAAATAACCTTGTAAAAATAATTATTTAGGAGTGAAGATCTTAAACAATGAAATAAAAACGCAATTCATACCATTATTCTTTCTTTAATCTAGATTTAAAGAAAGAAAAAAAAAATCCTGCAAATTCTTTAGCTAGTCACAAGGTCAACTATTAAACAGAAACATGGCATGCATTGTATTTTTTTCTTTCTTTTGAAATCCAGCATACACACTATGTCAAACACATAATAAACAAAGGTCTGAAGAATTCAATTTGAACTTTAATATAGAGTTTAAGTAGATATATTATATGATGGGTCCATTAAACTAATATAACTTATACAAAGCAAAAACTCGGATAATCAGAAAAGAAGTACCTTCTCTTGCTCTTTCTTGTACGATTCTCCTTCTTCCAACAACTATCAACGGGGAAGGAAGGTGGTACCAGACTTCCAACACAAAACATAGCTTCATCCAAATTAGGAATTCCTTCAACATAAACAACTTGTTCATTCTTCAAATCAAACCAAACCAGCTTCTTACAATCTATTTCCAATAGAACCTTACACCCATCACTAGAATAACCTAAAGGCCTAAAAGATTTCAAACGTAAACTGCACCGCGATTTAACCAAAGTAAAATGTTTACACCAACTATCTCTACATCCATATTCTTTCATCACCCAAACATCAATTTTAGTAGTTTCATAATTCACAATCATACAAAGACACTCTCCCAAAACAGCAACTTCAAGGTCAAAACTCCGACTACTATTAACCACTTCACCTCCTATTTCAGCAGGAAGAGGAACCTCGTTGAAAATCTCAAGTGTTAGGTTAAACGCAACAATTAAACAAGGGTCTGACCCATCAAGATTCTTCGACATTATCCAGTGAATAGAATTCTCAACAAAAACCCCCATGGCTTGAGCATAGACAATAGCGTAGGGCATAGTAGGAATTATTTTCCACGAGTTTGTTTTCGAGCTGAAGAGCCTCACATGTGAATCATAAAAACAGTTTTGTAGAGAGCCTAACCAGGAGATTCCAAGGAGTTTATAATCTCCAGTTAAAGGATCAAAACCGAAGCCGTAAATGCATAGACCGACGCGATCTATGTTTTCAGACTCCAGAATGTTAGGGATAGGAAGAGGGAGAAAAGGGATAATCCGATGTTTACGGGTGTCAGGGTTCCAAATTGTGATTTCAGTTGCGTCGTTAGGATGTGTAAAAGCGAATGGGCCATTGTAGATGGCGAGGAGGCCGTTACATGAACCAATAAGAGCCACTGTGCTGTTAAGCGTGAAAGGATCGATGTTGGTGCTGAAAGGAAGGTTGAGTGGTATTATGGATTTGGTTAGGTTAGGGAAATGGAGTTGGTAGAGATCAGAGTTGTGACGGAGGATGATGTTGAAATTAAGGGAATTTTTTAGATGAAGGTTAGTGAAGTTGTGAGAATCGATTAGAGATTTAAGTGATTTTGAAGTTGATCGGAATCGGAGAAGTGATTTTACTGGTAAGCGGGACAAGATTTCGGCAAGTATTTCTGACGGAAGACCGTCAGCTGCCATTGGAGGTATATAGGGTTTATCGTTTTTCTCCTTTTTTTTCTTTCTTTATTTCTATTTCTACAACTCGAATGGACTGGAGTTCACGCCATTAGGTTGAAAGTAAGAAGTGATTTCACATGGGTTTTGTCAAGAAGTTTAGTTGAAATAGTGATTGTGAGACGGAAGTCGTGTGATGTAATTTGGATTCAGTGCGACGGATGTGTCAAAATTAATACTCCCTCCAAAAATAATAATAATAATATAATAATTCCCTCCAAAAATCTCCTATATCCTTCGTTATTTTTTTTTTGTCTATGGAAGTCTTTACTTGGTCGGGTCTCGTGAGTATAACTTTAATTGACAATACATGTTATATGTAGTGTTGAAATGTTAAGACTGACAATGAACTGAACTAACTTGGATATAGTTCGAAATTCGACTCAACAATTAATCCGTTGAACTTGATTCTTGGAGTTGATCTTGAGTTGAAAATTAAGTAATTAAATGAGTTGAACTTGAGTTATAGATAGTTTGATTCGTTTGGTTAATGAGTTACCTCGATTAATTTCATATATTTAAATGATTTTTTAGTTAGTTTTTGAAACACTTTATATTTATTAAATTAATTAAATATTTTTTAAAAAGACCTCAAGGCTTAACGTTTCAGCTCCTTTTCTTAAAAAGCCTAGGAAATAGGAACTTTAACTTTAGTATCATACGCATTTATTATTACTTTTGCAATTTTCAATTTATTTTCCTTTTCATTTCCAATTTCCATTATTATTAGTTTCGGTTCCAATTTCCTTTATCCCACTGGTTATTTACAATGTAAAAACAGACTCTCTAGTTTAATTGCTAAGAAGAAGAAAAAACAGGTTTTGCTAGAAACCAATCCTTAACGCCTACTAAAATGGTATGGCATATCCATTAATCCGGTCTCTATGAACTTTAAATCATCTTCCATTTCCTTTTCTCTTCAGGCTAAGTGATGCCATTTTATTTTAAGGTATTCCATTTTCTTTTCTTCCCTCTTGCACTATGTAAGTTTCTCACATTGTGCTAGTAGAGTAGCTATTTAGGTCTTTGTGATAGTAAAGTGGATGATAATGATCTATTTTAATTATACTGTTGCGATTGAGAGACTATCAAGAGACTAAGCAGAACATTTGTAGTGCATGCTTCTCCCTTTTGATTTTTCTGTAAATATAGGATGACGTCCGTTAACCTTTCAGATACAATTGGAAAGAGGTAAGGTCACTAAGAATTTCTAAATCTTTAATGCTAGCTGGTTTTGTTTCCTTCAAATGGTGGACGAATGGGGTCCAAAACCCCACAACATATACTCGGATAAAATTACTATATTATATGTTTCACACTCTCAATAAGGAGGCTTGTAATCATTAACTCTTGTATGGCTCTTTGATAACTTAATGTGTCTTACATGGTAGATGTTCATGTTTTGCTTCATTTTTATTGCACAAAAATCATTAACTCTTTTATACAAGGTTATGCTTTACTTTGTCAACAATATTGATGATGATGTCCAAGTTTGAAGGGTTTATAAGTAAAAGATCTATAAATTTTGACTTTTTTGACCTAAAAATTAGACTTTAAAATTATGTGATTCGAACAAACGAACTTAACCTAACAAGCCGAACCGAATTGTTCGTGAACTTTAAACGAGCTGAACTCGAGCTGAAAAAAGAGTTTGTATCAAACTCGAGCTGAACCAATTCTCATTGAGTCGAATCGAGCTCAAAAGAGTTTGACTCGACTCGTTTACAGCCCTAACATCTTACTTGTTTACTTTAAAAAAATAATTCTAATAACTAAGTTATTTAAAAATAAAAATAAAAAATAGCCCTCCCCCATTGCATTCATTTATTATTACTTATCGTTGTTTACATTACCCTAATTGCATTAAATTTCGTTTAACTTCTCCATATGCCATCTTTTTTGTGCATTAACTTCTCACAAGTCCACTATCCTTCCTTTTTCCTACTTACATGTACTTAGGTTTTACTATTTGGATTGATGGAAAAAAGAGAGCAAACCTGAATAAAACGGATTGGAATGGAGTGGAACGGGGCACAATGAAACAAAGATACTGTTATTGTTTGTATATGTTGTGAAATATTTTAGTTTCTTTGTTTGAAAAATGGACGGAATGGAATAACTTATAACTTTTTAATTCCATTTTTACCCTTATTTAAAAATTACTATTATTATGTAATAAAAAAGGGTCCTGCTAACCGTTGCCTCCGGAGCACTGGTTAAACATACGATTTAAGAGAATTATTACCATAAAAGAAAGTTGTTTATGACATTATTATAAGTTAATTATTCAATTTCAATTCATTAATTTCCTTTTTCATATCCTTAACCAGTGCTCGGGGCACCGATTAACATTTCCCATAAAAAAATTACTAAAGTCTTTTTTTCTTTCAAAAGAAATGGAATAAAAACATACTCAATTAAGACACAAATTATATAGAGTACACTGATGATCGTTGAAATCTTTCGCGCATAAATGTTCGATGAAATCTTTCAACAAATATTTTTTCTTAAGCACCGACCAGAGATCGAACCCTAAGTCAAATGGTTAAGAGATACAAGTATCTAAGTTAAACAAATATCTCAAAGTCAGAATATATGTCATTTTGTATCTATGCATGTTAATATGGTTTTACCATCAACTGTAATGTAACTTTTACAGTTGATAACCTTACTCGAATTCTAGATAGTACAATTTAGTTTAGTACAAATGATTTCTGATAGTACAATCACATTTGTATAGAAATATCTCATGTAATCAGTAGGAAGAAAGACCGAGGATTAGACATTGTTTTCTTTGGTTTATTTACCGAATTCAAATACATGAGATATGACATTATTGAGAATATTCCTAATTTCCTATATAGTCTTTAAGTGTTTGTAGTTATGAATTTGTTGCTTTTGCCTGTTCATTTTGAGCTGGATATTTTGCTACTCCCATTTTGACCTACACTACTGTTATGCAGTGTTAGCAAAAAAAACAAAAATTTAGTGTTTTCGTACAAATTAGGAAACTTAATAACTCTAAATTTTGAAATGGAGTTTTTTAATCATATATTCGTCTATATTTGGCATTATTTGCGTACTTCCTTTTCTTCAAAAAAAGTCCACTGCTTCTTATTTGGACCGTCTTTCCCATGGTGAGAAGAAGGGAGACTTTGGCTTTCTAGATGAGATAGGGACAAGTTCAGTGACCTTTCTTTTCTTAGAAGATGAAGGCTTAACCTTTGACATTGATTTTTCAAAAGTAATGGCTTCTAAAGGTTTTGAATTAGCAATAAATAAAAAATATTAAATAGAAATACAACATAAATGTTGATATTTTGAAAATAATCACGAATTATTTTTTATTTTTTGACAAAACGAGTTTTTTAAATTTTATTATATCAATTTTTTCATATTGGTACAAATATATTTGCTTTCGTATATATAAGTACATAGAGTTTTTAACGAGTGTCGTACAAATATTTAACATTGTTTTGCATATAAAGTATATATATATATATATATATATATATATATATATATATATATATATATATATATATATATATAT